>Ga0214545_1000317_pt1 | contig 71404 bp, 41 predicted proteins | sample CNSS4metaG_FD_160064 | JGI IMG/M metagenome (GOLD analysis project Ga0214545, IMG submission 160064) | Root nodule microbial communities from cowpea collected in UCLA plant growth center, Los Angeles, California, USA - CNSS4 | ecosystem: Host-associated > Plants > Roots > Nodule | place: USA...
TATATATATATATATATATATATATATATATATAATAAATTAGATATCTTTGATATACGAAAGAATACACATGAAAGGAAATTAATGTTGAAACATTTTATTTCTAAGGACATTAATTGAAAAAACATTTGATTTTAAATGCAATATTCCTACATTATATTTTTTTTTATTAATATTCATAAATGTCATATAAAAATAATAAAATATAAACTTTAAAACTATAAATGGAAAAAAAATTAAAATTGAAATATATTGAATATTAGATTGAGATTTTATCAATTTTTTTCATAATAGTCTAAATTTTGTCTTTTTGGTGACTACGGAAGTTAAACATACCAAATATCATGTACCAAAAATATGTTTTTAAAATACGACAACACTTTACAGTCACTAGTGCAGTAAGGATTTTTTGCCCCGATTATTTTCCTCATTTTGTCTCGGGTATGGAACCGAGGCATATTGGGACGAGGCCTAAAGGCACCTCTTTTGGCCTCGGTCGTTACCCGAAGCCATAGAGTTCCTTTTATGCCTCGGTTCTAAATGAACCGGAGCCATAGTGTTAAGCTTCCTCGCCGGCGAGTTCTGGCACCTGCAATGTACCCCATTAGCAGCACCACCGTGACCGCGAGTTCCGGCACCGCAATAGCAGCCTGCGTTCCGCAACAGCAACAACATTGTCTGGACCTGCAACCACCAAGGCAGCACCTGCAATGTACCCCATCAACACATATCCACTGCCTGCACGCGAGCCAGATTCGAACCATCATCAACGCTGCGCAGATCTGCAACTGCGACCAACATCTCCATTGCAGCAGCGAGAGCAAGACGCATTCTCCGCAACGCTCCAACACTGATCTGCACCATTAACGTTCACGCAAAGCTTCATTGCGCCGCGACACACAACCTGCAATAGCAGCGTCAACGAGCCATGGAACCTGCATTAGCCACCGCAACTCCACCATCTTCGTCGCACAGCCACATCACAGGAGAAGAAGAAGCATAGGCAGCAGCGCATCCAACCATCACCACCGCGCCTGAAACAGCCATGCCAGAGGGAGAAGAAACTGAAAGTTATTTTTATTCTTCTCAACATCTTTTAATTTTTGGAGGATGAAAAATAAATTTTGAAAAGTATAAAAAACTTCTTCAGTAACCTAGGTATAAAAAATAAAAGTCTTAATTTTTAATTTGGTAAATAAATGTATTTAAAGTAAATAATTTTATTTGCATTTATTACTATTATTATTATTAATTAATTATAAGAAATTATTAATTGATCAGATTAAAAAAATGTGTAATATGTAATGATTATTCCTAAAACAAAAATTATAAAATACCTAATTTTTTTATATAAAGAAGAAACTATTAATATTTATATAAAATATTTGTTAGTTACAAACTGGGTCATTATGTATTTCTTTTTATTTGAAATTATAATTATTTTTTTTACTCTGAAATTTTTAAAATGTGGGTTATGGATTTAACCTATTAAACTTTAATAAATATTTATTAGGGCATGAGCTTCATATTTTAAGTTTGTTTGTTGGAAAATTTAGAAATTTTGGATTCTACCTTTATGATTTGCATTTATTTTAAAAAGGCTTAAATACCTTTTTGGTCCTCATTTTTGTAGTGTTTGTTGCGGATGGTCCTCATTTTCACAGAATGTTTAAAATGGTCATCATTCTTACCGAATGTTTAGAATGGTCCTCATTTTCGCAATTTGTGTTTTATTTGGTCCTTTTCTGTAACGCCGTTTAAATCATTAACGGAACATTGTACAGGTGGCACGGTTTGTATTAGGGTGTGTTACGTGTATTGTACAGGTGGCTAATTAACGTTAATTTTTCAATTTAGGGGAAATTTTGCAATTAGGGAAATTTCTTTATCTTCGTCTTTCTTGAGTTCAGATTTGCAGAGGAAGCAACTAATACTTGCCATTTCATCATTGGATTGCAGTTGCACTCTTCATTTCAATTTTTCTAGTTAATCATCATCAACGAGGTAAGTGGGTTCAGGGTCCTGGATCAACTATAAAAATCAAAGTGGAAAATGATAATGATGAAACAATTTTTCAGAGGTTTTACTCCTGTTTAAAAGCATGTAAAGATTCCTTTGTCTTCTGTAGACCCATCATAGGTTTGGATGGTTATTTTTTAAAAGGAAAATACGGAGGTGAGTTGTTGAGTGTTGTGGGTAGAAATGCTAATGATCAGTTACTGCCCTTGCCCTTAGCGTATGCTGTTGTGGAAGTTGAAAATAAAGAAACTTGGACTTGGTTCTTGGAATTGCTTATTGGTGATCTTGGAGGTATTGACGTGTGTAGGACAATGACCTTTATGTCTGACCAACAAAAGGTATGTTTAATATATGTTCAATTTATTAATTTTTGTTTAATGGTATAAGTACTAATAATCTTATCATTGCACAGGGATTAGTGCCTAACATTCAGGACCTATTACCCACTACTGAGCACAGGTTTTGCATGAGGCATTTGTATGCAAATTTCAGAAAAAGATTTTCTGGCTAAAAATTAAAGATACTCATATGGAAGGCTGCTAGGAGCACACACCGAGCAGTTTGGGAAAGAGTGATGTTAACAATTAAAGAGTTAAATATTGATGCTTACAGATACCTTATTGTTATACCTCCAAGGTATCTATACTGTACAAATACCTGATTTCTATACAAATACCTGATTTTTGTACAAATACCTGATATCAATACTGACGCTATTATTTATGCAGGTTCTGGTCCAAGTCTAGATTTAGTGGTCGAGCCATATGCGACACAATTGTCAACAATATGAGTGAAGCTTTTAATAGTGTCATAGTGGATGCAAGAGGCAAACCCATAATCACCATGCTCGAGGAAATCAGAGTTTATTTAATGGAAATGTGGGTCACCAAGAGAAAAAAGGTTACAACTTTTAAAGGAAACATTTGCCCAAAGGTCCTTGACATACTACATAAGGAAAATGAGTTAACCAAATATTGGATCCCAAGGTTAGGTTTTTGTCTTTTTTTAACACAGTCAACTTATTCGTGTACTGATATGTGTAATGATATTTGCAGCTGGTCAGGAGAAAAATATTTGAAGTGAGGCACATATCCATGGTTGGAGATAAGTACACAGTGAATGTGGATGCTCAACATTGTAGCTGTAGGAAATGGCTTCTGACTGCTATCCCTTGTTGTCATGTTATTGCAGCAATGAATTTCATCAATGTCAATGCTGAGGACTTCATACCAATCTGTTTCAGGACATTCACCTATGAAGAAATATATCAATCCATCATCTTTCCAGTCAATGGTGAAGTCTTATGGGAAAGAACTCCCTACCCTGACGTCCAACCACCACATAAGAGAATCTTACCAAGAAGACCCAAGCAAAAAAAAGGTTGGAAGAGTGGGAGTTGAGAAAGGATAACACACAAATCAGCAAAGGAGGTCATAGAAAAAAATGTAGCATATGCCGTCAGATTGGACATAACAGGAACAATTGCCCAGATAAGCCTGTGGATGAGCAGACTGCAACACCTGCTGAGACTGCACTAGATGCCCAAACTGCTGAGCATGCACCAACTGCTGAAACTCAAACAACTCAACCACCAAGGAATGAAGTGGAGAGTCAAACAACACCACTACCAACACCAGAAGAACCATCTCAACAGTTTAGGATGAAATTACAGATTAGGAGGAGGCCATGATAGCAGCTACAAACGTCTTAGTTATTTTTTAGAATTTCTGATGTAGAATTCATTGTTGATGTACTGCATTTTGACTTTCCTTAAACTTCGTTAAGTTTCACTTTTGACAAACATTGATGTAGTGCATTTTGATGAGGATGAATTAATGTTATGAATTTAACTTCTTCCAGACTTATATCAATTTATTTTTTCCCAAACTTAAATCAATTTCACTTACTTCAATGCTCAAATTAAGATGTCATTTTGAACATATTGGGACTAATATCAACATAATCAAACTAATTCATTTCTTCCTTTAACAATAGTACAAAACAGATTGGACTTTAAAAGATTACACACAATAACAGTACGAATAATACAATAACAACTCAAGTGAACCCTATTACTAATTGCAGCCTCTTCTCAACAACCTTCAATGACTTCTCCAAATCATTAATCTGCCTCATTTGTGTCATGATGATGACATCCTTTTCATCAACACCACCATTTGAAAAAGTTGCAGCCCACATTATTGGAACCACCACTCTGTAAATCAATAAACCAAAAATTAAAACCAATTTATTATTAACACAAAAATAAAAATAGATTGTACCCAAAATTTTATACCAATATTCTTTGGAGTTCTTGCCATCCTCAAAGTAGTCATCTCTCTGCAACTACAAATCGGGGTTAATTCGTTTCTCGTTGAACCACCAATAGTGCACGAAGTGATACAACACAGTTGCCTCCAACGATTACAACCAGAGGTAAAGAAAGAAGATTGAGACCATAACATACCTATATAATGGGATTGCAGGAAGAAGAAAATTGCAACAATACCAATTGGGAATAGAGGAACAAGATTGCCAAAACTCACAAACTGCCCAAACATTCCCTACCAAAATCCTAGCTCACTTATTTATCCTCAAATATCTAATTAAGCCACCTGTACAGTACACGTAATACACCTTAATACAAATCGTGCCACATGTACAATGCTCCGTTAATGATTTAAATGATGTTACAGAAAAGGACCAAATAAAACACGAATTGCAAAAATAAGGACCATTCTAAACATTTGGTAAAAATGAGGACCATTTTAAACATTCTGTGAAAATGAGGATCATTCGCAATAAACACTACGAAAATGAGGACCAAAAAGGTATTTAAGCCTTTTAAAAATAAATTGTAGTTTATAATTTTCATTTACTTCACTATTATAATTCTCAAGTAGTAAATATTAATATTATCTTATCAAATAACATTAAAATTATATTTGAAAGTATTCACTCTCAAGGCTACGAAACATTTAAGTAAATATCGTGTAATATCTTTAAAATCCACAAATTTTAATTTAATTTATTCTAAAAAAATTAGTTACCTCCTCCAAGAAACTATGAAATTAAAAAAAAAATGGTTACATTCTCGAAGAAACTTTGTAAAGGTTCCTAAAGCGTCATCTTGACCACCAATTATTTGTTTTTTTGGACATGACACTTCCTCACTACTGTAAATGAATGTTGTATCTTCCAATGCACACCTTCTCCCAACAAGCCATTTCCAACCTTTGTCAAACATAAATGTTCTACCCAAAGATTAAATTTATTTTTCGCATTAATTTGTGTGCTCTTATGACCTTTGTCAAACATAAATGTTCCACCAAGATTAAATTTTTCCACATAGGCCTGTGTGCTCTTTTGTCTTAGCAACTGCGTAAGCTCTTTTTTCTTAGCAACTGCGTAAATGTCTTGGGCACAATTTCGCATCTTCAACAAACACCTTTTGGCTCTCTCATTCTTCTTAGACACCCACCATATTCATCTTTCCAAAAAAACATTGCAGGTATGGTTTGTGAGGAAGAAAATTTGGAAAAAAAGACAAAAAAAATAGAATGAATTTTTAAAAGTGAAGATTATTACTAACTGTTATCAATATATTACAGTCATTTAATATTATATATTAAATAATTTCATATGATAAAATAATTAAATATAAAAGATATATCTTGATAATGTTAAAAAATACAACTATGAAGATTGAAGATTGTTACTGTACTTTGTTAATTAAAGAGAAAAATGAATGAAGTTTAAAAAATGAAAGATTGTCAATGAACTCTGTCAATAACAAAATAAGAGATTTTTGAAAGATAATTATTGATCAAACCAGATTAAAAATCTAAGTCATCTCGTAGATAACTATTGATTCAACAGGTTTCACATTTTTTCTATTGTTCAATGAGTTCATTGAACCATTTCGCAGAAAATCTTCACGGATGTGCTTGCCTCAATCAATTAATGAATCTAATGAAAAAAAAACTTGATCTAACAGTTAAACATTACAAAGAAAATGAGTTAGATATTACATATGGTAGAAGAAGAAAAGATAAGACAGAAGAAGAAAAGCATTGACCTTTTTTGGCGTTCTTCAATTAGTTAATGAATCTCAAAGAAAAACCTTGGTATAACAAACAAATACTACAAATAAAAGTAGTTAAATATGGTAGAAGGACAAAAAATCAAAGAGAAGAAGAGAAGTTGTTACCTTTTCGGTGTTCTTTACTGTGTTCATGAATCTCACAAGAAAACATTCATACAATAGAGGAAAACTGCAAAGAAAAGTGTTTAAATATGGTAGAAGAACAAAAAATCACAAAGAAACAAAAAAGTTGTTACATTTCTTGTGTTCATGAATCTGAGAGCAAAACATCTATCTAACAGAATAATACTACAAAATAAGAAAAATAGTTGAATATGGTAGAAGAACAAAAAATCGCAGAGAAGAAAAAAGGTTGTTACCTTTTTTTGTGTTCTTCACCATGTTCATGAATATGAGAGCAAAATATTCATCCAACAGACAAAATACAACAAATAAGAAAAGTAGTTAAATATGATAGCAAAAAATCACAGAGAAGAAGAAAAGTTGTTACCTTTTTGGTGTTCTTCACGGTGTTCATGAGTCTGAGAGCAAAATATTCATCCAACATAGAAATACTTCAAAGAAAAGTAATTAAATATGGTAGAATAAAAAAAATCATAGAGAAGCAAAAAAAGTTGTTACCTTTTTTGTGTTCTTCATCGTGTTCATGAATCTGAGAGCAAAACATTTATCTAACAAACTACTACAAAGAAAAGTAGTTAAATATGGTAGAAGAAAAAAAATTGCAGAGAAAAAAAAAGTTGTTATCTTTTTGGTGTTCTTCACAGTGGTGTTCATGCATATGAGAGCAAAACATCCATCAAACAAAGAAATACAACAAAGAAAAGTAGTTAAATATGGTAGACGGAAAAAAAATACAGAGAAAAAGAAAAGCTGATATCTTTTTGGTGTTCTTCACGGTGCTCATGATTATGATTATGAGATGTGCAACGAATAGGTAGAGAAAAAACGCAAAAAAGTTTATATCTTTTTGGTATTTTTCATGGTACTCATGAATCTTATAGCAAAACATCAATCCAACGCATCGAACAGATCTGATAGTAAAACATCCATCGAACAGATAAATATAACAAATAAAAGAAGTTAAATATGGTAAAGAACAAAAAATCGCAAAAAAGTTGTTACCTTTTCTGTGTTCTTCACGGTACTCATGAATCTCAATCTCAGAACAAAACATCAATCCAAAACAAAAATAAAAGAAATACAAAGTAGATTTGAGAGCAGAACATCCATCCAACATAGAAATACAACAACAAAGATTATTTAAATATAGTAAAGGAACGAAAAATCACAGAAAAATTGTTACCTTTTTGGTGTTCTTCATGATGCTTAGGATCCTGAAAGCAAAACATCAATGCAACACAAAAAGTTGTTAGCTTTCGGTGTTATTCACGGTGCTCATGAATCTAAGAGCAAAACATTGATCTGACATAGAAATACAACAACAAAAATGTAAATCTGAGAGCAAATTATCAATATGACAAAAAAAAAGGAGTTAAATATGATAAAAGAATGAAAAATCGTAGAAAAGTTGTTACCTCTTCTGTGTTCTTCATGGTGCTCATGAATCTCAGAGAAAAACATCAATCCAAAACAAAAATAAAAAAAAAGGTTTAATTACTCGGATGGTACCAACTGTGGTACAAGTGTGTCAATATGGTACCCAGTTTTAAAAAATGTCAATTGCATCCCAACTTTTGAAAAAGTGCTTCAATTAGATCCCTTTCAGACGGAGTTGACTAACGCCATTAACGACGTGCCACGTATCAGTCTGTGTTTTTTTTTTTTTTTGAAAAAAAAAAAAAAATGCCTCGTGTCAAGTTCCTGTGTATGACAGGTGACATTGTTAGTGCCACATGACATTGCAATGCCACGTGTCAGTGTCACTATCAGATGTCATTATGTTATTAATTTCGATTTAGTCCCCATATATGTTTTTTTGTTTCAATTTAGTACCTATATGTGTATCTGATTCAATTTTGACCTAATTTTTTTTAATAATTAAAATCCATTTTTTTATAAAATTAAAAGTAATTAAGTATAAAATTTTTACAAAAATTAAGTATTTGATATTTATATTACAATTTATGGTAAAAGTCATTTTTAATAAAAAAAAATATTAGTATAACATTCATACAAATAAAAATTTTGGTTTAAAATTAGTAAGAGACAATATTGTTCTATTTTGGAAAAATAATAATAATTAACAAAACATGAATACTTAATAAAAAATAATTAATAAAGTAATATGTTAAAATGTTATTTCTAATAAAAAATATTAGTAAGAAATTTATACAAATAATAAATTTGGTTTGAAATTGAGAGAAACAATATAAATATTAGTACTTAATTTTGTAAAAATATTTATACTTAATTAGTTTTAATCTTATAAAAAATGGATTACAAAAATATTTTAATTATTAAAAAAATTGGGACAAAATTGAATCAGATAGTAGGTACTAAACTGAAACAAAAAGACATATAAGATGACTAAATCGAAATCAACATAATGGCATCTGATAGTGACACTAACACATGGCATTGCAATGCCACGTGACACTAATAATGCCACGTGTCACACACAGGGACCTGACATGTGACATTTTATTTAGTTTTTTCAAAAAAATAAAAAAATAAAATTTCAAAATTTCAAAGAAAAAATTTAAAAAAATTTAAAAACCACAGATTGACACGTGGCACGTCGTTAACGGTGTTAGTCAACTCCGTCTGAAAAGGACCTAATTGAAACACTTTTTCAAAAGTTGGGATGCAATTGACACTTTTTTAAAACCGGGTATCAGATTGACACACCTGTACCAAAGTGGGTATCATCCGAGTAATTAAACCATAAAAGAAATACAAAGTAGTTCTAAGAGCAAAACATCCCTTCAACAGAGAAATACAACAAAGAAGATTAGTTAAATATGGTAGAAGAACGAAAAATCACAGAAAAGTTGTTACCTTTTTTGTGTTCTTCATGTTGCTCATAATTTTAAGAGAAAAACATCAATGCAACACAAAAATAAGACAAATACAAAATAGATCTATAAGCAAAATCGAGATCAAAACTCGAGATCCAGCAGAAAAGAACCAAAAAGATGATTTTTTTTTTTCATTGAGAAGGATGAAAATAATCGAAAGTTGAGTAAAAATAAATACTTTACATACCGTGGTCATTCTACAACCAAAAACATCAAATCTTGTTCAAAGCTTCTGTTGTTTGAGAGTCTTGCTTGTCTTTGACCTTTTCATTTAAACCATTTAGACCAAAAAAAGCTTGGTTCAACTGAAGCATTCTTGGCCGTAACCGATGAAGAATCGTAAAAAATAATAAAGAGTTCACAGATCTGAATGTTTGAGTCAGAAACACAGAGATAAAGTTTAGTAAAAAAGGTGAGGACGTATGTAAAATGAGAAAGATGGTGTTCTGTGTGAGTGAGAAAGAGAGAGATGAAGATGAATATTTGGTGTTCGCCATGGCGTTGTGTGTGAGTGATCCAGGGGAAGAAGCTGAAGAAGTTTGAGAAAGAGAGAGAAGAAGCTCTAAAGAGGTTTGAGAAAGAGAGAGAAGACGATGAAAATGTTTGAGGGAGATAGAAGTTTGAAAGAGATGATATTGTATGTGGGACACGGAGAGTGAGAACAAAATGTGTGAAATTGATTTCTTTTTGATCTTTTTTAATCTTCAAAATTCTGAGAAGAGGACACGTACTCATATTTTCCTGTTGTAGAAATTTTTTTGAATGTAAATGGTTAAGAAAGATTAAAATATTGAAGAAGTTACCATTTGTTAGTTCACAATTAGATTAAATACGGCACCATGAGATTTCAAGGCTTAATAGGTGGTATCACTATCCATATTTTGTTAGTTTAGACAATTTTCTTCGGCCACATATTGCTCATTATTTCAACCTCCAAAAGAAACCTTTTGTTGTATATTATATAATTTTATTATATAAAATTATTTTTTTTACTATAAATTAACATTAATCAATAAATTATATTATTTATTAGTATCAACACAGTTATTAATTTTATAATAATACATAATTTTTGTTTTTTAGTGAACAATCCGTCATGGATTATTAGATTATTGAAAATAGTCAAATACATTGAAAACGACTAACGTTGGCATTTGCTGAATCAGCTAACAATGGAAGAGATAAATGATGAACTGGGGAAATACATAAATAATTAGATTATAATAATATGCTCGCTTTACCTCTTCCAATTGGGTTAGCCTATGCTTTCTTACAGTAGCAGACCAACAACTCGCTCAAACATTATCTATGACGCATTTACAAAGAATTGTATTCTCTTTTAACGCACCTATACACATTGATTATTACTGAATCATGAGGCTCAAAGTAATAGAACCAAATGAATAAACAAATGAAACCATTAAGGAAAGATAAAACTTTGAAAAGCCTACAAGGTTTTTTATTAACTTTTATTAGTTGGTACAACCACTGAAAAATACAGTTAACTGTGTTTAATCTCATCATCTTAGCTGGATTACAGTATCACTACTATGCTATACTTACTACACCAAATTAAAAAAGAAAGAAAGAATAAAAAAACCCACAACTTACTCGCAAAACATGTAAGAAAGACGCAAAACCTCAAAAAGTCTAGTCTCCGCATAAAAAATGCACGAGATTTGTGTGAGCACTGGCATTTAGATACACTTAATTATTTTTAATATATATCTATGTTAGCACCGATCTAATAGATAATATTATATTTTTTAAATATTTAATTTAGTTTGCGCAAACTAAGCTGACACGTTAAAATTTGTGTCCTCGTGAGATTTAAAATAGAGATCTTAGATAACTTTTAATCTAAGACAGAGAACTAATATGATGAAATATAAAATAATGGAGAGGATAAATAATATGGAGGACAAAAATTCATTCAAAAGTTTTTTTTTATCTCTATTAATTATGAGATAAAAAGCCCAACTCAGGAGATGAGATAAGAACTTCATGGTAATTGGAGAAAAAGTTTATCACCCTCATCAAGTCCTTCAAACTCTAGTTCCTCATCTCCAAGTCCAATTCTAAAAAAATGAAGAGTAATGAATTGAAATTATTATAGGATCATTTTCTTATTACTAAATAGAAAAATAATAGATAAATTACACATTTTTATAACGATTTTAAAAAATAAGTTACAATTAAAATTTAAACTATACAAAAAGAAGTAATGATTTTTTTGTTAATTAACATTTATATTGTCAAAAATCAAGAAAACTAAAGAGTCAAAACATATGGTAACAAACTTTAAATTTCAAATTTTTAAAATAGCAAAAAACTGGTAAAAGTATAATATCAAAGTTTAGATTTAAAATTCAATATCCAAAAAACCGCAAAACATTAAAGCCTTTTTTAATAGATTTTTAAATGTTTTTAAACAACTTTTATATATTTTTGACATTTCACAAAATTTTAAACAATTATTTAAAAGTAATTTTTATAACATAGATATGGATATCTCGTTACAAAGTAAAAATTATAAATTTTTAAGACTTTTAAATATAAAAATCACTTATGAGTCTTGTTTCTCAAACGAAACACACACAGAGTCTTCCTCTTCCGATCCCCTCTCAGCGTCTTCTTTCTCTTCCGGTGACGAAGCGTGTCTCCTCAAGTAGGTACCATTATCTTCTTCTTTTCATCCTAATTTTTTTAACTTAAAAGCTTTTGCTTTAGATATCAGCGTTGTGTTTCTGAGCCATTATAACTAAATGGTTTGGCCTGTTCACAAAACAGTTCCTTCTACGCCATGGACTTCACCTTGTTGGAACAGCCAGTACTTTGTTCTTGTTGGACATTGCCTATTACAGTCAGAATCTTTTTCAGAAAGACATTTTCAGTGCTATTGGTTGGATTCCTGCAGCAAAAACCATGAATGCCATTGAAGAGGTTTACAAAATGGAAAGAGCACAGACCCTGATAGTACTGTCCCTGGTTACTGGTTCACAGTGGCACTCATTGATAGGATGGGCAGGTTTACAATTTAGTTGATAGGGTTTTTCTTTGTGACTGTCTTCATGCTTGCCTTAGCCATTCCATACCACCACGGGACCATGAGCAGTAACCAAATTGGGTTTCTTTGTGACTGTCTTCCGCTCGAAACTCTCTGGGGGGAAACTGTCGCTCGAAGCTGGCGACGACACGCCACGCTCGTCCGAATCTGATTCCAACGGTGGACCGCGGTGTCGGAACTGAATCTTCTGGTTCTTCAATGGAACCGGCTGCGGTTGTTGTTGCTGCGTCGGCCTTTGAGGACGGTGATACTGATTTACGCCATCGCGAGACCATTAGGTTAAAAGCATCCAAAACGATCTGTTTCTAAAAACACCGAACTGGATGTCAACATTCGCATATTGTACCAAAATTAAGAATAAAAGAACCGAAACGGATGTCAATCTCCCTTTCTGAAAAATATGAAGTGAATGTCAGACATATGCATCCACAATAACAAATACGAAAATGATATTCGAACATAAAATTCGAATTATTTTTTACATGGGTGACATGGTATCCTTTTTTCTTTTATTTTTACTTTTTTTAAATGAAACTGAACCCATGGTCATGTGCGCGGAAGTTTTGTGCAATAAATTTTTTTGACAAAACTAAAGCAGACGTGGAGAGAGAAAGTAAGATAAAATGGAAAACTTGTAGAGTGTTCGTGAGACAGGGAGAGAAAAAGTCGGAGGAAGTGGAGACAGTGTGAGGAAGTCAGAGGAGAGGCGGGAACAACGTGAGAAAGTCGGAGGAAAGGCGGCGACAGCGTGAGCAACTCGAAGGAAAGGCGGAGACAGCGTGATCAAGTGTGTGGAAAGGTGAAGACAGCGTGAGGAAGTCGGCGGAACGGCCGAGAGAGACTGAGATAGTCGGAGGAAGTCGAGACAGAGAAGTTATGGTGTTATAGAAGCGAGGCGGGAGGCGGTCACCGTGAGAGGACACACCTACGACAGCGACGATAGTGGAGGGAATCGAATCCAGTGGAAGTGAGTCGACGCCAACGACAACCATTCCACCGGAAGCCGTTCCGCAACACCGTTTTAGTGTAAGGTTCGTGTTTTTTTGTTCAACATTCGAAAAGGTTTAATCTTTGGGGGAAAAACGTTTTATTTATTTTCGAGTTGGTGCAACATTATTTGACAGAATCGTTGGTGTTGTTTGCATTGTGGTGTGGTTTTGTAGTCTTGATTTTGTAGTGGTGTGTTGTGGTGTTTGATAATGTTGTGCCAATTGAGGCGTCAAGAATAAGTTCATGTGGAGTGGTCATGAATATTTTGGTTTTTGTCTCCCAGTGTTTGTGTTCTCAAGCAATGAACACTCTGAAACTAAGGAAATTTTATTTGTTGGTCAGAAAGATGATCTTTAAAGGGGTAGTAGAGTCATCAATTACGTTACAAAGTGGGAAGTAAAAGTACCCCAAATGGGGAGTGCTGTTATATATTCTGGTTCACAGTACCAGTTTTAATAACCATGTTAAATTTCTAAATTTTGTTAAGCAATTAAATTTTATTTTTAATTACGACCAATTCCAATTTAAAATAACAATTTTAATAACATTTTATTTTTGGAAGGAAATAAAATGTTCTTTAAACTTTCAATTACGTTACAAAGTGGGGAGTAAAAGTACCCCAAATTAAGAGTGTTGTTATATATTCTGGTTCACGGTATCAGTTTTAATAACCATGTTAAATTTCTAAATTTTGTTAAGCAATTAAATTTTATTTTTAATTAGGACCAATTCAAATTTAAAATAACAGTTTTAATAACATTTTATTTTTGGAAGGAAATAACATGTTCTTTAAACTTTCAATTACGTTACAAAGTGGGGAGTAAAAGGACCCCAAATGGGGAGTGTTGTTATATATTCTGGTTCACAATACAAGTTTTAATAACCATGTTAAATTTCTAAATTTTGTTAAGCAATTAAATTTTATTTTTAATTAGGACCAATTCGAATTTAAAATAACAGTTTTAATAACATTTTCTTTTTGGAATGAAATAACATGTTCTTTAAACTTTCAGTTACGTTACAAAGTGGGGAGTAAAAGTAGCCCAAATGGGAGTGCTGTTATATATTCTAGTTCACGGTACCAAGTTTAATAACCACCTCAAATTTCTGAATTTTGTTAAGCAATTAAATTTTATTTTTAATTAGGACCAATTCGAATTTAAAATAACAGTTTTAATAACATTTTATTTTTGGAAGGAAATAACATGTTCTTTAAATATTCAGTTACGTTACAAAGTGGGGAGTAAAAGGATCCCAAATGGGGAGTAAAAGGACCCCAAATGGGGAGTGCTGTTATATATTCTGGTTCACGGTACCAGTTTTAATAACCATGTTAAATTTCTAAATTTTGTTAAGCAATTAAATTTTATTTTTAATTAGGACTAATTTGAATTTAAAATAACAGTTTTAATAACATTTTATTTTTGGAAGGAAATAACATGTTCTTTAAACTTTCAGTTACGTTACAAAGTGGGGAGTAAAAGGACCCCAAATGGGGAGTGCTGTTATATATTCTGGTTCACAATACCAGATTTAATAACCATGTTAAATTTCTAAATTTTGTTAAGCAATTAAATTTTATTTTTAATTAGGACCAATTCGAATTTAAAATAACAGTTTTAATCACATTTTATTTTTGGAAGGAAATGCATGTTCTTTAAACTTTCAGTTACGTTACAAGGTGGGGAGTAAAACTAGCCCAAATGGGAAGTGCTGCTATATAGTCTGGTTCACGGTACCAGGTTTAATAGCCATCTTAAATTTCTGAATTTTGTTAAGCAATTAAATTTTATTTTTAATTAGGACCAATTCAAATTTAAAATAACAATTTTAATAACATTTTATTTTTGGAAGCAAATAAAATGTTCTTTAAACTTTCAATTACGTTATAAAGTGGGGAGTAAAAGTATCCCACATGGGGAGTGCTGTTATATATTCTGGTTCACAGTACGAGTTTTAATAACCATGTTAAATTTCTAAATTTTGTTAAGCAATTAAATTTTATTTTTAATTACGACCAATTCCAATTTAAAATAATAGTTTTAATAACATTTTATGTTTGGAAGGAAATAAAATGTTCTTTAAACTTTCAATTACGTTACAAAGTGGGGAGTAAAAGTATCCCAAATGAGGAGTGTTGTTATATATTCTGGTTCACAGTACCAGTTTTAATAACCACCTCAAATTTCTAAATTTTGGTAAGCAATTAAAGTTTATTTTTAATTAGGACCAATTCAAATTTACAATAACTGTTTTAATATCATTCTATTTTTTGGAAGGAAATAAAATGTTCTTTAAACTTTCAATTACGTTACAAAGTGGGGAGTAAAAGTATCCCAAATGGGGAGTGCTGTTATATATTCTGATTCACAGTACAAGTTTTAATAACCACCTTAAATTTCTAAATTTTGGTAAGCAATTAAAGTTTATTTTTAATTAGAACCAATTCAAATTTACAATAACATTTTTAGTATAATTTTATTTTTGGAAGGAAATAAATGTTCTTTAAACTTTCAACTACGTTACAAAGTGGGGAGTAAAAGTACCCCAAATAGGGAGTGTTGTTATATATTCTGGTTCACAGTACCAGGTTTAATAACCATCTTAAATTTCTAAATTTTTTAAGCAATTAAATTTTTTATTTTATTATGACCAATCCAAAATTCGAAAAACAGTTTTAATAACAACTTTTATTTTTTGTAGGAAATAAAATGTTCTTTAAAGTATCAATTACGTTATCAAGTGGGGAGTACAACTACTCCAATTGGGGAGTGCTGTTATATATTCTGGTTCACGGTACCAGTTTTTATAACCATCTTAAATTTCAACATTTTGGTGAACAGCCCCAATCTGCTTAAGCAATGACAAATACGTGTCAACCACAAACTGCTCAAAGTCAACTTCATGCAATTGAAATTACAAAATTTCATAAATGGGTCAAAACTGGGGACTACAAAACAATTTCCTGGGGACTTACGTTCAACATTGTGGTTCACAGTCCCATCCTGCGGAAGCAATGACAAATTCATGCCAACCACAAACTGCTCAAAGTCAACTTCATATGGTTCATAATTCCTGGCCTCCAAAATATAATTCCCCAATAGATTCAGTGAGGACTTCTATTACATATTTTTTATCTCACAGCAAAATGGCGAGTGAAGGAAAATTAAGTGGGGTGTTGTTTTAAATAATTTGGTTCTACCACCCACAACAAACAAAAAAATATTACTACTGCGCAAAATAAATGCAAAACATCTAAAAACCTGCAACATATATTTTCAAACACAAAAACACATAACAGAATCATGGACAGACTTTGTCCTCTAAAATCCATCCATAACAAACATTCATAAATAACTCAAAATAAAATAGCAATGGTGTTTTCAAATTAACAAAATCAACCAATTTGTAGTGATTTCAACTTCTTCTTTCCATAAACAAAATATGGTGTTTTTGTGGCAACACTCTTGAACCGCATCCTAGGTCGAGCCTTCATACGGTCATACATATTGCTTTGTTGTGCACCATCATCTTTTTCATCACTCATTACATCAGCACGTGGATCAATGAAAACATTATCACCAACTTCATCTCGGACCTCATCCTTCGACCGTTGATCCTTCCAATTTGTAACCAACTCATCCAATGCGGACATAGATTGTTCCAAATCAACTATCTCTGCTTCATGATCTTCTAGCAAACGCTCTACCTCTTCCTTGTCCTTCAAATCTTGGGTTTTGTATTCAGTGCCAAAATGTTCAAATGTTTCTCTTATAATAGCATGATCAAGTTCTTCCTTTGACACTGCCACATCAACAATAGCCTATACAAGAAAACACATGTCTGCGTTCAATAAAAACTTACAGATTTCAAACATAACTAATATAGTTAAACACGTCCACACCATGTCGTAATCAAATGCAGTCTTCATGACCTTGTCACCCACGCTCACATTCATCCAATATAACAATCGTGCTTGTTCATCTTACACTTGAACGTTGATTGGCAAACAACCAAATGATCAAATGACCATAACTGAAAACATAAATCATTAATAAAATCAATTTATGGAAAATAAAAACCATATGTAAACAACATTAGAAAACATAAATCAATTTACCTCAAGCAAATAGGCACATCCAACCACATAAAACTCAAATCGACTTGGTTCGTTCTGTAATGCCAATGAAGCACTACACAAGCTAAACACCAAATACTCATACACTAATGTACCCCAATTATATTTTCCAATATTTTCCATGTCATCAACAATTTTAAAAATAACGGGGAAAACACAACCCTTTTTACTTGCAAGCAAGAACTCTGATATTCCTAACACAACATATAGCTTGCAAAATAATTCAACATCACCAACATCATCATCAAATTTCATCAAAAAATCATATATCAACTTAACATCAACTCTTTGACGCCCAAAAGTATTCCACGTCTCACTCTCCACAACTTCCTCATTTAAATCAATTTTTTCTCCGACCACCCTCAATCCTAACCCTAAACAAACGTCTAATAAACTAAAGTCCACCACTTCACCACCAACATCAAAACCACCCCTTCTTTCAACCCATTTAATACATAATTGAGATAAAACATTTCTACTTATCTTCAATGATTGCTTTAACATGGGAAACCACCAGAACGGGGTGCTTGCAATATACTCCTTTTGTGCCACAGTTAACTTTTCGTTCAAAGCACCAATGCACTTCGCTTTACAGCAATGACGAAAATACATATCTGTAAAAAATCATAATGTTACGAATTTCACAAATATTATATACATTAAATGAACAATTATTTCACCACCTCAATCAATTATTTCAACACCCCAAACTGCCATGTTTTGTACACTGATAAAAACAAAATCAACAATACACCCAAATGGAAATTTGACTTTACTGAACCAAAAGCTCAATACGTGATTCCATGATTGGGAAACCCTACAGATAAGTAAAACCGAATTCAAATCGCACAGTTTCTGCCATATAAGAGGTTATTAAAAAAATCAACGATTAACAAATACATTAAGGCCAGAAAAAGGTTTCTATCCACCGTGGTCGTTGTTGTGTGCCGGAAGTCTTGGATTTTTGGAAGCCCCAGTGGCCGTCTTCTAAAAAAAGCACTAACTCTGAAAACTACGCCGTCGATGAGTTCTGGTCAGACACCTGTTCTCCGGCAACCACAAAAGTCTTCTTCTATGGCTTTTGATCTCTCTCTTTCCCTGTTTCTCCAACAACTGGGCTTTACCCACACGTTCCTATCTCTTTGTCTGCAACGCCTTCCTCTGCCTCTACTCTGACTTTCTATCTCATGCTAACTCCACCCTGCAAGGGCTTCCGATCGCCTTTCTCTCTCCCTCTCTCACCAACACTACCAAATTTTCCATTTTATCTTACTTTCTCTCTCCACGTCTGCTTTAGTTTTGCCAAAATGAATTTACAGCATAAACTTCCAAGCATGTGACCATGGGTTCAGTTTCATTTAAAAAAAGTAAAAATAAAAGAAAAAAAGGGTGTCACGCCACCCATGTCAAAAATGAGTTCGAATTTTATGTTCGAATATCATTTTCGTTCTTTTTATTCTGCTCATTGGCTCTGCTGTCACCTCCCATTTTCATATTTCATTTTCTTTTTCTTCGGATTCATACAAGCGTGGGTGAGCAGCATAAGGGTCTTCCCAATTATCTTAATTTTCGTTTATGTTCTTTCAACGGAACTTGCTTTTCTTCATCTTCTTCCGAATTTTCTGATTAATCTTTATGGCATTGCACGCACACATAGTATAGCAAAGTCAATGGACGCCTCAAAAGAAAACCGTCTGCCCTCTTCAGATCTTCAAGGTTGGTTCCTTCCTTATCCATTCTTTTCTTTTTAATAATAATAATACTTGGATACGAGGATGAGACTGAGTTTTCGTTGTTTTTAATGTTTCTCCTTTCCTTGAATCACAAAGGGCATCCAAGAATGGAGGAGAATCTGAAGCCCATCCATCACCGGTTGCCTCTCTGTAGTATCAATCAGAATTTTATGCCTAACAGAAGCCCTGTTCCTTCTCGTACACTTTGAAACCAATCTCTCTCTCTTTGTTTGTCTTTAAGTTTGACAACACTTCGATATACGTTCATCATCTTTTTTTGAATTTCTTTGATGATGCAGCAAGAGCAAAGGACACACAGTTCTGCATCACCAACCCCCTCATCCTCATGTACTCTTCCCTCTCCATAAACCACATGTGGATCATTTTATTTTTTATTTTATTTTTTAAAATTTGTTTACTCACTTGTCTTTCCTATCTATCCTCTTATGTAAGGTAACTAAGAAACAGAACATGTTGGTTCCCAACCCGAGTTACGACTTAGACTATGAAACCATAGCTATCGACGACGATGATGATGTCGGTGACAATGCAGTTCCAGAATTTGTCAAGCATATTGAAGCCATGCCCGACGAAATAGACAGGATTCTCAGTCTTTGAACGTTTTCTTGAAGTTGGGGCTTTGTTTTGTCGGTTGGAAGATGTTAGAAAAGGGCCCTGATTTCATTAATGAGAGGATGAGAGCCATTCTTGTTGACCGGCTTATTGAGGTACATTATTTACATTTCCATGTTGATGTCAAGGGTTGTTGAAGTTAGCTTCTCAAAACTTAATAAAGCTTTTAACGGGCTTCTAACAGGTTCACTAAAAATTTGAGCTTTTGGAGGAGACATTGTTCCGTACTGTCAATCTCATGGACAGGTTCTTGGAGCGTGTCAAGCAATGATCAGAAAGAAACTTCAGTTAGTTGGCGTAATAGCTATGATAGCTTGTAAGTATGATGAGGTAAGGGCTTAGGGGTTTAGGTGTATGGGGGTGTTGGGTGTTGGGTCTAGGGACGGGTCGGGGGACCCGGGGTCAGGGAACCCCGGATCGGTCGACTCGGTACGGTCGGGGGACCTAGTTGGAATCGGGTCAGTCGGGGAACTTGGGGTTGATCGGGGGACTCGGTATGGTCGGAGGCGTTGGGACTAGGCGCTGGAGTTCGGGACCTAGGGACGCGTCGTGTCGTGCCAGCGCGACTGGAACCCGGGGGCGCGCCGTGCAGTGATGGGACAAGGGGGAGGTGCCGTGCCGGGACCCAGGGCATCATGTTGGGACACGGGAGTCGGGGGCGCGTCTTGCCGGAACCTGGGGGGTCCCCACCCGGGGTGGCGTTGCCCCACCCGGCCAGGACGCGGGGCGCGTCAGTGCCCGGAAACGCGCATCGTGTCGGAACTTGGGGACACGCCCGGCGAGGGCGCGTCGTACCGGGACCCGACGTGCCCAGAAACGCGTGTCGTGTCGGAACTTGGGGACACGCCCGGAAACCGAGGGCGAGGCGTGTCGTACCGGGACCCGAGGCGCGCAAGTACCGTGCCGTGCCAGGACCCGCGCCGGGACACGGGGGATTGGGACACGGTGGCGTGCCGGGACCTGTGGGCGTGCCGTAGGGGGACCTGGAATCCCCTGTTGCGCCAGAGGACGCCCCCGGGACGAAGATGAAGGAGGTGTGTGGGGATCTAACAAAAAGTTAATAACATTTTTTTTATCCGATATAGCATTATTTATTAAAGAAAAAAGTTAACAACATTAACTTCACTTCATTATATCCACATTTTTAATTTAATACTTTAATAAATAATTGTCATTTCAAATTAATAATTAACTTGTCAATTTTATCAAATCACTATTGTTTAAATTTAATCACTGTTTTTTAAAACTTTAATTATTTGTTATCAAATTGAAATAACTTAATTTTTGTTATTATAGAAACAATAAACACACTATTCTATACTGGTTTTAGACTCTTTATGCTTGACGTTAAGTTAAATTAAAAAAAATCAATCTAATAAAAGTGAAAATAATACTGAATTAATACTGAAAAACTGATTAATACATTAATCATATTAATCTGCCTTGCCTTTTATGTAATTTTTTTCTTTTTTTGTTAATTTATTTTACTTAATTTTCACATTGGATTCTAAATTTTCCTAATAGACAGCCGATGCAGATGCTAAAGCGAGGATATCAACTAATTAGCAATTGGAATACATCTAGTGTCAACATAGGACAACGAGGTTGTCGAAAACAAAGAAATAGGGGAAAATATAAAAGGCACGACGAGACTCTAAACTTTTATTTTCGCAGTTCATTCATGTAAATATTTTAGGAAACAGGAATTCGGTCGTATACAACCATCAAATTCAGAGGACGGAGTAAGTTCTCCTCAAGTCTACGTACAGGTTACTCCTGCCACTATGAAAAATGACAAAAACAAAGACGCATGGGACACAAATATACCCCAAAAATAATTTGCCACTTCAACCATGTCTTATCATCATATTGAGAAGAAGAAAAAAAAAGGAAAAGAACTTGACAACCAAGTAACATTAGTAAAGAACGAATAAATAAGAAGCTCGCGTCAGAAATCTGCAAAGGCCGCAAAAAGATCACCATTGATGTAATCGTTGTCCACCAAACTGACCAAAAAGTAGCTTCCACCCACCTGTGACACAAAGAATTATCAAAGCTGCATGTAGCTGAAAACAAAAACACGGCACTGCCATCAAATACACATGTTTTACAGGACCATAGCCTTATGAACTAACCTCTTCAACAAATTTCCTGGATGCATCACCCTCAGGGTACAAGCTGGCCCATCCTCTTGACCAAATTTCAAATGCCTCATCCTTCCATACATTGAAACTGACAGGATCTACAATGGTCGGTTGTTTTATCTCCTTAGCTGGGAAGACACCCCATGTCACAGCATTAACATCAGTTTGACCCACATTAGATTTCCAGCATCCTTCTTTATTCACGGCCATATAAGTCAAAAAGGTTCGATCCTTGCATTTATCAACAAGTGTATCCAGCTTTTCCTTGGAGCAGAAGAACTCTACATATGCCTTCTGATAAACATACCCACCAGGTCCACCCCAGCCTAAGCCATATATCAAAAACAAAGGATTCAGTGTATGTTTATCGTAAACCCACAAATACGGACAAGATATCAATACCCTCAGTCATAAAATGCACTGGATATTCTGCTCAGAAAATCTCAATATATGTTCTGCATCCCTATTTTGTTTTCAGTATTCTGTTCAATCTTCCTTTTTAATTTTACAAGTATAGATAACCCTTCCCGTCATCTGGCCGTAGTAAGTTCAGTACTATTTCCTAATCGGCTTAACGTTAGTTTAGGATTCTAGGCTATAAACAATTTAAAGTAATCAATAAAACACTAGACCACTGTATCTGTAATAATGTAAATTTTACGAACAAAAATCATAGTAAACACCAGATTCGACATAATGTAACTTTTACTAACAAAAAATAAGGAAAATAAATTAGAAATATAACATAACTACAGTTCCCCATGTGTAGTCACATTCCCAATTGTGGCACCATACTAGTTATCCATTAGCAACACCATCAGATTTAGCAAACCAACAAGAAACATGAAAAAGAAAATACTAGGAAATTAAAAGGAAAAACAGATCTGCAGAGACAAAAATAAGAAATTAAAAAGGCTGGATTCTATGCTTTGAATTTACATTTGCTTCTATAGAATTTCCCTATTTAATCCAATCACAAGCTTCAATATTCAGGTAATTAATAAAGACAGGACAGAAATCAGACAGCCAGTGCTAAAAGTTAACATTCCTACTTATCCTTGTTGAAAATTTGAACCAAAGATTACCTACTGGAAGACCGTGTTCAAAGGGTAATCAACCTAACTGTTAGTAGCCTCTTTGACAACTAGTAAACAAATGATAGAAATAGCAAAAGGTATCAAAGTATTGGGGAAGGAAATGAGCCTTACTCAACCCTAATGGAATAGGATGTGCAATTCTTGTAGGGAATATTTTGGCAATATAAGCTAGACATCTTGGCATACTCCCATATCCCAGAACTGGCCATGTGCAGGTAACCTAACACCAAGACTTTAGGCTCTGAACCCCCATAAACTAGCTAAAAGGTAGATGGTTGTCAAAATCTTGTTGTAGCGAGTACTCTAATCATATCTCTAACAAATGTGGGATATCTTTGTAATATATACAAGTTAGGACAGAAAGGGGAAAGGTTGGCATACATTTGACCATAACCATGTAGTCGTTTGAGCTTCCATCCTGAACCTCTAGAAATGTTCAACTATCTAACTTCAATCAGAAAGTTAGTCATCTTTCTATATCATGCATAAATAAAAATAAACTTCTTTTACACCTACCTACAGTGGGAGAATCCGACTTTTCCCCATTAACAGCTGGCTGGCTATTGATTGTGAGGAAGCCCTTTGCGTTAATCCTCTCCAGCTGCTCATTGATGATCTTTGTCTCTGGCTGAAGACCATCTAATTCTGACCAAGGGTTGGTTCTCAACTTTCCAATGCAGTACATTCTAAACCTCTGGTATATAACAAAGGGGGTAAATTTAGATGATGTTTAAGTGTTAGCAAGATTATTCTAGCAATGTTCGAAGTGAAAAAATAACTCCACCTCATATATATCTTCAACGCTTTTCAAGGGAACTACCCATTCTTCAATAAGCTTCTTGTCCCGTGCACGAGGTCGCATGAACTACAAGAAAATAACGATGAATTCTAGCCCTAGCAAATAACAAGACATGTAGTTTTCACACTTCTGCTTCTGCCTTGTAATATGACCTTTCTATTCATTTTTTTTTTCAAAACAAGGATTTTATACAGCATCATAATCACACACAACAACATATGCTACACAAACCCTTGATTTCCAATGTAGGGCAACTAATATAATTCACATGAAATCCAAGGTTTCAAATTGCAATTTACACTACAACCATAATTGTAGCCACAATATTGTGGTTTTGGAGGTTACCACAACGGCATCAGAATCATAGTTGTGATTGCATCAACTACATTTGTCAACAATTTTCCACATTTCAATATCAACACAATTGTGACCAGAATTCAAAACCTCGACCTTAACCTATTCATAATAGAGAAGTATGCAAAGAGCCAATGTTTCTTAAAGGACTATTCTTATTAGATCCATCACTGCAGTATGTTTCACATTTGGATTGATGCTTTGCACTTTTAGTTTCTCCACAAAGTAATAATAAAATTTAATTTTAGATAAATGGTCTACTGTTAAACAATCGATTTTGATCTACTGATAGTGTTGAGACCATTTTATCCTTTGGGAAAGAAAATAAAAGCGTTAAATAATATACATAAAAATAAAATCAATAAGTAACCGTGTGCACCTGATAATCAGTTAATGCACCATATGATGGGTTACAGGAATCACCCCAACGCCCATGTGGGTATTGATCCCATCCTATGGTTCGTGATATGTAGCTTTTTGGACGATTTGCCCTATAATAGTTGTACAAGGAAAGTAAGAAATCCTTCATACAGATTCACTCATATTATGGAACACGACAATTGCAAAGGTAACATACCAAAAGATTGGACGGACATCTTCTTTAACACGAAAAACATTGGTGGGACGTCTCCATGGTAAGGATCTAGAAATCTTGGACTCTTCAATTAAGCCAAGGTTCTGCCAGAAAAAACATTAATATCAACTTTCAATCAACTTAAGTCTTCCAAAAATAACAAATGTACACATCACAGGCCATACGAGCCAACCATTAGTATTGCTAATGCTGATTTCTCCATATTTAGTGTATAAAGATGCAACGTCTTAATTCCATGAGATAAAATCTTTTTGCACATTTCAGTTCCCAAGTGAACTCCATAAGACTTGACAGCTTCTTCATTGTCCTTGATAGGCTCTAAAGCAGACATAATGTCAGCTGGTATCTAGATTATGTCATTGAAAATAAAACAATGTATTAGAGTCCATGGCACGTAAGTAATATAACAAATTGGTAAAAAGTGACAAGTACACGAATACTAAGTAACAAAGACATATTATGTGAAAACATTTTATCTAACATTCATCCCTAGTATTAGTTAAATATGTTCACTCGTCCAACACAACAATCTAGTACGGGATCAATCATTACTGCCAATGTATATTCAGGTTTATTTTTTATTAATATTCTGAAAGCACGACTGATATTTTCTTCCAGTATACTATACATGTATAAAGAGAGATCAATATTTAACATTCAAGTGCCTTTTTATTCTTTCTTTAGACCCCATCCAGCAACGTTCTTGAGATTTTTAAACATTTCCCATACTTAATACTTGGTCTACACACAAAAAATCTTACCTTTGTTTTACAAAACCCAGTCATGCGGAGAAAGCCCTTGTAATTATTAATGGGCATAATGCCAGGTACGATAGGACAAGTTATTCCAATTTGGCGACAGTCATTCACAAATTTAAGGAATGTATCCGTATCATAAAATAACTGGGTGACAATGACATCTGCTCCTGCATCGACCTGTAAAAAAAACATGAACTCAGATTAGGAGGCCCAAAAAAGAGGCAGACAGATCAACAAAAAATACCTAGCAAAAGAATCCTTCACCACTGCCTATCCCTCACTTGCTACTTTTCATTTTCATTTAGAAGAAGAATAGCCAAGTTTATCCAAGAATGCAGCATTTCTCTTAGGTATTTTTTTTTTCTTTTTGCCCTTCTTGTTTAAGAAAGAGTCATAGATTAAAGAACTCCTTAAATTATGTTCTAGACTGATAAAAAAGAAAAAAAAAAATTAACACATAAAATGGGTAGATTCTATTTCAACGACTAGACCTTGCTCTTCAGGTATTCAAGATCTTTTAGATAACCTTCTGCTGTAGCCAACCCATCACTTCCTATAACATCCGGATGTGCCTCTGAAGAGAAAGACTATAGATTTTAAGAGAAAATGATGGCAGGAAAAGGACCAGAAAAGCGCTTAACAGAATGAGATAATGAAGTTGAAAATAATGAAAAGTGTGTAACCTGGATAACCGGCGACAGTAATGCCAAAGTAGTCACCATATTTAGCTCTGATATGTTTCACCTACAAAAACATTAGCATCCACAAAATCAGCACTCAAGACCAGACAAACTGAACTAGCAGGATCAACAGCTAGTATAAAATTTAATGAAACTAAGCCCACAGCTTTATCATCACTAAGAATGCAGTATAATATTCCAGAACTCATTAACGATGGATTTAAAAAGTTTCATTCTTTGTATTTTCAGCCAGTGCAGAGTATCCAGGTGCTATGCCGATAACAAATTTCCATCAAGGAACATGACTGACCCACCTTTAGTGGGGTCTCCCCTCCCAAACACATGTTTTTCCATCCACAAGACTTTAATCCAAATCTAGTTCAAAAGAAGCAAGCCAATTCCACTCCAACAAACAACTTGTTGGTCCAGCAGATCTCATATAGAATAACAAATGAGACACTGACAGGTTATAAGAGAGGAGTCGGTCTGTGCAAAATCGAAATCTTTTTCTTAAAAAAAAGGGTTTCTACGAAAATAGCTATAAACCATCAAAGTCCTGCCAAATGGAGTCCAGAATTGGTAAAAGAGAGCCTGAGTGAGGGTGATATGGTTCTGTAACTATCCGAGCTGAGATTGGCAAAAATAGAATGAATTATATAAATATGAGGAAATTGGAGGCGAAAGAAATTGGTACCAGGTCGCGTGCACAGGCAAAGCCGCCTTCAACCTGCACAAATTTGTCCTGGCCATGTGGGGGGTCACCTCGAAGAGCAAGCACATTCTGGAGGCCATTGGACTTGATGGTCTGGAGAGCATGGTCTATCTTCTCAACAGGCATGTTAGTGCAGGTGAGGTGCATCATGGTCTCCACACAGACAATGTTCTGCATCCTGTTGGCAATTTCCAATGTTAGATCAGCAGTGGTTCCACCCGCACCCCAGGTGATATCACAAAACGAGGGATTGTGAGCCACCATGCGGTCCATCCTCTCAAACAAATTGTCCACACCATCCTCAGTCTTGGGCGGGAAGAACTCAAACGAGAACACCACCCTGTTTGGATCAGCTGCGGCCGCGCGTATTTTCTCTATGATCTTCATTTTCTACCTTTTTTATAGCTAAGACCAGGCCAAACAAAGCAGTAAGTAGATCAGATCAGCTAGATCCAACAACAGTCGATCGGAAAAAAAAATAAGAGATTGATTATTCATACAACAACATTTTACAGCTCCATCTCTCGCCGTCACATCATTTCACATTTAGTTGTAAAATTCGGGTGTGTAATTGTAAAGAAATGAATAGATACGAGTCATGGAAAGCAAAATCCTGAGCCGAATTATGAACATTTTATAATAATAGCATCAAGAAGGAAAGGGAAGGAAAAGTTGAAAGGAACGAGAGCAATAGTCGTACCTTGTGGTGTGAGGTGAGGAAGGGAGAGATAGAGCAAGCGCGCAATGTGAGGAGTGGAAGTGTGGTTATAGTTATATATAGACGAACCGACACATAAACAAGGGTAGATCTGCTGCGAGAGACGATAGTTGGTGGCAACTGGCTACCGGGTACCGGGCCTTGTTCAAATTTTCTTCACATTTATGGGTGAGTGGGGACAAGTAATGCTATTATGTTTTTTTTCACATTTCTTCACAAAAACTTGGAGATATTCTTTTTCAACCTTTTATTCAAAATGGGTTCAGCTGCCACTGTCATTTCGAATAAATAAATAATATATATAATGTATTGCTGGGACAATTTTTCGATATATGATACATGTGAGCATTTATAAGATGTTGTCTCTTTTAAAAATAAACTATAATAAAATAAATTCAAAATTGAAAGTTCACTAAATAATTATTGTACTCATATTAAATAAATATATATATATATATGTCATAAAAAAGTTTTAACGACATTTCTAAACAAAATTTACCATTCACATATATACTAACAGTGTATAAAACAGATTACTAATTATATTAAAAGAAATCATTAAAGAAGGAAAGACGTGCAAAAGTAATAGATTTACAAGCAACAAAATAGTTATAATTTGATTTGTTTAAGAATAATAATTAAAATTTATTTTGAAGAGTAAAATAATAAATTAAAATATACTGTGAATTTTTTTTTTCTTCCCTATGATTTGAAGGCGAGTCTTTTATTAAGTTATTTTGAAGAGTTTACAAAAATAATTTAAAGACATCTTCCAAATATTTTTTAGGATGGATTCTTTCAAATATTCTACAGATTACTTATAACATTAAATCAATTTAAATAATCTGTTATTAAAGTATTCTGAAAGGACCTTAATTTATCCCAGCATACTTGATAATAAAAACATAGCTCCTACCTTGTATTATTCTTAGTTATATCAAAGAAATCACATTCAATCCTCTTTTACCTATCCACAAAAGTTGTGCTACTTGGCTAATCTAGGCTAAAGTTTTAGAAAAACTAGTTAAAAGCTGAGAAATTAACGTTTATAAAAACCTATTAATAGATAACTATTAAATTACAAGTTCTTAAAAGAATATCTATTAAAATAATTGATAATATATAAAATGATAGAAACAAATATGTTGGTATAATATTTGAATATAAAATTTATTTGGAGTACATAATTGTTATCTTTAATTTTTTTTTATAATTTTTATTTATAGATCAATGCTTTAAATTGCATTTGTTTTCCTTAAATTATTATATTTTTAAATTGAATGTTCTACTATTCATCTTATAATATATATTAAAACATATCCAATGATAAAAAAATTATTTGAAACAAACAAGAAACTTTCAATTATGAAAAAAACTTGTTGAGTGGGCAGTTTCAATTTTACAAACATATAAACACTTGCAGTTCATAACGGATCGAAATAAGAAAATAAATGTTGGCAAAACTATAGGGTTTTATATATTAATTTAACCTATAAATTTTAAACACAAGTTATACAAAGGATTAAATATATTTTTAATTAAAATTTATTTTTATTTGAAACTTAAGTATATTTTTTTTCAAACTTTAAAAATATATTGATATACTTATTTTAAACTAATTATATTGAATTTTTATTTTATCTGACAAACACATCTAATTGTGTGTTTTTTTAATGCCAACTAAAAACACATTTAATATATTAAAAAATTAATATAATTAAGTTAAAATAATTATGTCTTTCATTTTTTAAGTTTAAAAATTAAAATAAAAACAAAATTATAATCTCACGTGAAAATTCAACCTAAAAATATATTTACCTCTTACCTAAATTACTGTAGCAAACTTGCATTTACATTATTATTATTATTATTATTATTATTATTATTATTATTATTATTATTATTATTATTATATATTATTATTATTATTATTATTATTATATATTAGTTTGAGCTCAAGTGCTATTAATTCTCACATTCCTTTTTAATTTTATATAACTGCTGTGCTGCAGTTGGTGGCTTCGGTAGGTAAGGATTTGGTGGTGGACCAAATACTTGGGTGGTAGTTGGTGGAATTGGTATATTTGCGATGTCTTTTTAAAAATAGAGAAAAATAAAATATCCCTTATAGTTTTTACTCTTCTTCTTGAATATATTTTTGTTCACTTATAAACGTGTGACGAATCTTAATCGATATCTATTTAATTATTATTATTATTAATAATATTAATATACAGGTTTTTACTATCTCGTGTTTATTAAAAAATAATTAATATGTATTGATTAATTATTTTTATATTGAAAGTTAGAATAATTAAATACATTAATTAAAATATAAATATTTATAATAAATTTATAAAGACAAAAATGTTTTTTTAAATTTTTAAATAATAACTTTTTTATACAAATAAATAACTTTGGAATTTATAAAGTCTTTACTAAAGTTAAAGAAGAAAAAGAAAGTAATTGATATGCTAAGAGTCAATTTGGTGAAAATTTCAAATATGAAGGTTTAATATTTGAAAGTATGTTTTTAAGCTTTTGTGGAAAATAAAATAAATTCTTCAAAGTGATGAAATTATTACACTTTTTGTGGAAAAATTCTGCCTTCCTACTACTCTTTCCAATTAATTTTTTTTTTTTTAGAATATGCTTTATGAATGATAATTTGCTCATTGAATGGAGATAGTGGTAAAGATAAGAGCAACAATGAAAGAAATTTTGATTTGAATAATTACCTATAAGAGACAAGTTTTCTAGGAAATGATTGTTTAGGAATATTTGAGCATGATTTAAATTATGTTAATTTAAGCTTTTTTATGTTTAACTATATTTAATTTTAACAACATTAAAATATAATTATTTATTAATTATTTATGTTTTAACTTTTATTGATAAGTGTTAAATAAAATATTAACCACACATGTATAAAACTTATAGATATTTTTATTCTTTAAATAAAATAAAATTGTATTAATAATTATTAACTCAGATTTCATTTAATATCACATCTAGCTATGTATTTTTGTAAGACTAAATGTGTATTAATTATCTTAACCAATTCTTTTGTGTGACACCGTCCAAATCACTATGGGAATACTTTACAAATAGTACTATTTGTATTACATTTAATTGTGGAATTGTGGTGTATTACATGTACAGTAGAGCTGGAGTAATTAGCTCATACCCATTATTACCATCTTCATCTTCATCGTCAAAATCCCAGCTCAAATCATCTTCCTCATTTCCGAAAATTGCACTCTTCACGAGCTTAGTTCTCGCATCCTCGACCTTCAGCTTATGAAGCTTATAAAAATATCTGGTCTAGAAACTCTCGTGACTAGTCCTACTAGGTACAACCTTCTCATAAATTTTCTCAACAACCTCATTCTCTTCAAACAAATCCCTAATATCCTCCTCCTTCTTGTCTAACTCAAACCCTGATTTTCGGTCACTAAAATTTTCTAAATCCTCAAGGTCCTCTAAATAGTATTCACATATACCATTTCAAATCCAAACCCCGATAACTACTACCACCACACAACAATTCTTGCCAGCATTGCTATTGTTACTGTCATAATTGATCGAATCGAATGAATCAAAATCAGAGGCTAAAAACGAGTCCTTACCGTGAGAGATAATCAGTGTCGTCGAATTCCAAACGGTGATGTCGATCGATGTCGTCAATGGCTTGGCCAACGAACTCGAGCGACTCCTGCACCAACGTCGAGTACGCCAGAAGGTCCTTAACGACATGTGAGGCAGCTTCGCGGATCACTGTTGTCTCCTTCCTTAGCCTGCATAATCCCTAATTGCAATGTTTGCTCCCAATTTTTTAATTTGAATCTAATTACTTAAAAGTCTATTATCGTTTAAGATTATATCATTCCAAAGCCCTTCACCCTTTCTCCATCTCCCCTTTATGTATTTGGTCTGCCTTTATACATTTTTAAAATAAAATTAAATAAAATATGTAAAATATAATATTAATTTAATTTAATTTAATAAAATATATATTAAATTTTATTTTAATCAAATTTAATCTAATAAAATATAAAATTTTAATTTTCTACGAATAATGTTTATCTACCTATATTTATTTATGACATGTATTAAATCATATTTCATTATTAACATTATTTACTAATAATACCCATTTAAAATATTGAACATGTAAGCATGGATATTTTTGCATCATCCTGGTAGAGAGGAAAGGAAGGGCACCGCGCGTGGTTTATCTATCCCCATCCATTTCCAAGAAGAAGAAAACCAGCGCAGAGGAGATTGGAGATAGCATAAAGATGCGATCTCTGGTGTTCTCGCTCTCAGCCAACACCAACTTTCTGCGCCAAGCTCTTCCTCTTCTCGTTAAACCCTACAAAACCATTCTCTCTCCCACTGCTCTCACCTCCACATCTGGTTCACAATCCCTCCTTTGCAATACTCCACTTCTTGCACCCCTCAACCTATTCCCCACCAGTCCTCTTCGCAACTTCACTTCACGCGCCACCCATGTCAACGACGCTGGCTCCGTCGACTTGCCTCTTATTCAGTCCATGCAGAACAAGGTATTCTTTCCCACGCATAACAACCTATTCAGTCCATACAGAACAATATTTTCTTACACATCTTTTATTAAATGTCAATTTTCCCCAACAGATAAAGGAACAACTCAATGCAGAATCTGTCACCGTGAAGGATGCTTATGGCGATGGTCGGCATGTTAGGTGAGATTTCCTTTTAACCGATGAGTTGAAATTTTGTGTCTTAGAATTTAATTTAGTCTTTTAATTAAAGATTTTTTGGCAGGGATTAGATATCCTCTAAAACATAGAAACTGAAATGCAACGAAGTGCTTAAGAGCCTCAAAAGGCAATAAACTAGTAAACCTCCCTAATCCTTATCAGAAATGCAACTCTTAAAATAGACCATGAGCTGAACACCAGAGAAAGTCCACAGACTGGATAACACAACATATATTGTTGCAAACAAAAATCCCTTAAGAAGTATACACTTTGCTCCTCTCACTAACACCCCAGAATGGTCTTGACTATTGAGCTGTACTCCCAGGCCTATTGGCGGATGCCTTCATTTTCATGACTAAACTACACAAATATTTCTTGTTGAGTTGCATCACGAGTTGGGTAAGGTTCAAATTTAAATATAACTATACCAGCAACCTTGTATCGGTCAACATCAGAATACCTAACAATTTGAGTTTTTCTTTTTTCTTTGTAAATAAGGTTTTGTCAAAAGCATTCTTAATATATGTTTGGATCCACATATCTGCATTCCTATGGTCTTAACAGGGAAAGTTTAAAAGTTTATAAAGGCAGTGTGAAAATGAGTCACAAAGAGATAACATAGGTTACCAACTAACTTTAAGGATCTCCCAAGGTCTAAATACAACTCTCCTCGGTTAGGTACAAGTTTAATACTTGGATCCATTGGTGTCTATTAGCTTAGCTTCTAACATTCCCGTTGTTCTAAAATATCTCGAGCATATTTGCTCTGCGATATGACCAAAACACCTTGGACTGAACAACTTTAATACCAAGGAAGTATTGCAATTGACGAGGTTCTTTTATCTGGGAATGTTAAGCAAGACATTGTTTCAGATCTTTATCATTATTTGTGATAACACTTAAGATTAATAATAAAGAAAATATATTTTAGAGGGCTTGAATATGTTGGGTTTTTAATAAACTTAAATGTATTAACCATTATAAACTAACCGTTGTGAGTGGTTAATGCACTAGCCGTTGGAGTCTAGGTAGTTAATGAGTTAGCCGTTTATAGCCGTTTACAGTCGTTTATAGTCGTTGGGAGTACAATGGTAAGGAAATGTGGGTCTATAAATATATTATGTATTGTATGAATAAACAACAAGAGGTGAATAAAGTTTTTTCACAAGATTATAGAGTTGTTGTCTAACAAAGTGGTATCAGAGCCAGTTAGCTTGAGTGTTTGAGTGAAAAAAAGAGAGCTAGAGAGCTTGAGTGCTTGAAAAAAAGAGCTAAGTGTTTGAGAAAAAAGAGAGTGAGATGGCTAGTCTTACAAACAGTATTTCCCTGCCCAAGTTGACAAAGGCTGTCAACTATGACAATTGGAGTCTCAAAATGAAGGCCCTTCTTGGATCCCAAGAAAATTGGGAGGTGGTTGAAGATGATTTCGATGAACCAGCCAACACTACAGGTTGGTCAAATGCCCAGTTGAAAGTGCTGAAAGACGCACGTGTGAAGGACAAGGCAGCTTTGTATATCCTGTACCAAGCTGTGGACGAGTCTGGCTTTGAGAAGATTGCAAGTGCTAAATCTTCAAAAGAAGCGTGGGATATTTTGGAGAAGGCGTATAAGGGAGATGACCGAGTGAAGCAGGTGCGACTTCAAACACTTAGAGGCAAATTGGAGAGCATGAAGATGAAGGAGACAGAAGGAGTAGCCGAGTACATTACTCGGGTTGAAACTGTGGGAATCAACTTAGTAGAAATGGAGAGACGTTGCCCGCTAGCCGAGTTGTGGAAAAGATTTTGAGGTCTCTAACGGATGACTTTGAGAACGTGGTGTACGCGATTGAAGAGTCCAAGGACTTGTCAATGCTCACGGTTGAAGAGCTTGCCGGGTCCCTTGAGGCGCATGAGCAGAAGAAGAAGAAGAAGGTTGAGCCACTTGATCAATTACTCCAAACGAAGATGTCAATTAAAGATGAGAAAGCTTAGAACACTCAAGATAGAGGACGATATCGAGGAGGTATAAGAAGTGGTCTTGGTGGTAGAAGTCGAGGACAAGAAGAGAAAGAACAATCCGGTCAACAAAATTGGCACGGAAGAGGACGAGGTCCATGGAGAGGAGGTCAATCAAGCAACTCAAATGTTGAGTGCTTTAAGTGTGGCAATAATGGCCATTATGCAAAGGACTGTTACTCAGGCAAGTGTTTCAATTGTGGTAAGTCTGGACATTTTGCCAAAGATTGTAAATCTGAAAGTATAAAGGAAGAGACGATCAACCTCACAAAAGATGTTGAAGAAGAAGCAACATTGTTGATGATGGCGCGTAGCTCGGGAGCCGAGCATAAGCAAGTGGTGAACTCGACAAGAAGACCGAGTAGCATGGAGAATTCAACAAGAAGGCTGAGTATAGTTGATAACTCGACAAAACAGTCGAGTAGCGTGGATAGGTCAGCAAGACAACCGAGTAGGTTGCATAGGCTGGTGAGACATGTAGATAACCCAAACAGGGTGGTGGAGCGTGTAGATACCCCAGACAACATGGTGGATCATGAGACCAACTCGGTTAACTTGATGGAACGCCTACATAGCTCGATAAGTTGGTGGAGCGAGTGGATTACTCAGATATCTCGGTGGAGCATGTGAAAAGCTTGAGTAGCTCAGAATTTGAAAAAGAAAAGCTTCTAACCCAAAGGTTAGAGATTGCAAAAGGAGACTTGCAACAGAGTATTGAAAAGGAGGTTAGAGACAATTTAATTCTACAAGAAAGCGTAGAGGGAAGGAAACAAGCTTTGCAAAAGCGGCACTTGGAATTTGAAGAAGATGTTTCAAGTTTGCAAGAACAATTACAAGTTGAGAAGGATCTGAGAGTTGCACTGGAGGTGCAAGATGAGAAGTGGCTACTTGAAAAGGATGAGGAGATTGAGCACAACAATACATGGGTGTGGTATGATCTTTCAAAAGGAAATCGGCCTATTGATAAGAATTCAGTTAATGACAAGTCGGCCACAAAGACAAAGAACCCAATGAGTAACAAGTCGGTCAAAGAGAAGAACAAGTTTGCCAGTAAGGATGTAAAAACTGAGAGAGCAGAGAACAAGTTAGTCACAGGGAAAGCGAAGTACAAGTCGATCATAGATAAAGTGAAAGGGAAGTCAGTCATGAAGAAAGCAAAGAACTTAACTATTCATGAAAGGGACAAGCATAGTGTGAGAAGAGTTATTGCACGTTGGAAGCCGTGATGAAGAATAAAGGAACAAAGATGGAGAATAAAAGAAACATTTAAGTTTAAGGGGGAGTTTTGTTGAGTTTTTAATAAACTTAAATGTATTAACCACTATAAACTAGCTGTTGTGAGTGGTTAATGCACTAGCTGTTGGAGTCTAGGTAGTTAATGAGTTAGCCGTTTATAGCTGTTTATAGTCGTTGGGAGTACAATGGTAAGGAAATGTGGGTCTATAAATATATTATGTATTGTATGAATAAACAACAACAAGAGGTGAATAAAGTTTTTTCACAAGATTATAGAGTTGTTGTCTAACAAAGTGTTAACAAAATACACCTCTCTTATGATCTCATATTTATAATTATAGAATTTTGATACAATGAGAAGAGTACAAACCAAAGGTCCGAACTAGAAACTTAGGTACAAAACTGGGTACAACTCATAGGTACAAAAGGTAGTAGTTTCCAATACAACTACTTTCTACCCGAATTTAATATTTATTCTAACAATGTCAATGTCATTCACATATGTGTGGAACCAAATACACATGGGGAAGATTGTATACAAGGGAACGAGGATGTAGTTTTTGCTATCAACGACTCCATTTTGAGGAGTATGAAGACATCAAGTTTGATGAAGCATATCATTGGATGCCATGGACGGTTGGAATTGGCGAGACAAGTAGTCACTATGAAAAACACATATGGATGTATCTAATTATGTTTTATTTCATTAGAAAATGTTTGCTAGATAGGAATCAACTCTAGTTGATTTTTAACTAACCAAATTGAACTGTATTTAGAATAATCATTAATAAAAGACACATAATATTACTTACATTAAATGGACATTATTACTTCATCAAATGTACATAACATTACTTACATTAAATAGACATTATTACTTTATCAAATGGTGGTTGATTAGCGCCTTTTTTTTTCTGCAATACAAACAATTTCTTGATTGAAAGGCAAGTAACTTAATAGAAAGATAAGAATGAATATATATATATATATATATATATATATATATATATATATATATATGTATATGTGTATAATAATAATAATTATCCATTGTTAGCATTCATTTGTTGGTTGTTGCTACAAAGTCAATAGTGGTAGTAAGATGGGATTTATGGCCCAACCAGTGTTATCAAATTTCGGCCATAGCAGCGCCATGGTGGAAATCGGCGACGGCGGCTGCTTTGTGCATATCGGCTGACGAATGCGAAACGGCGATGGCGGGAAAAAACGGAGTGGAGAAAGGAGAAGATGAAGAGAGACCACCGGGAGAAGAAACTCAGCAGCGGCAGCGCAACATTCTTGGAGAAGAGAAACCTAATCAGCTAGGATATATTTATTCTTTAAGGTTTAAAACACATGGATTGGGTCAGGTCCAATAACATCTAATTTAACCTAAGAGGCACACCTGGGCAGCAAACAGGTTTAACCACATGGTAAAAAAGATTTAAAACACATGGTAAAGAAGTAGATCAGGCCCAATAAAATTCAATTTAACCTCATATACACACAATAACCCTCTCTCTCATTCTTCTTCTGCCTCCTCTACCCTTGTTGTTATTGTCACACATTCAATGATCAGGACAACTTAAGAACATCCCACAAAATACACCTATTTTGCATTATAATTATATTTCCGCCATAACCCAATATTGATATCCGATATAACTTTATAAAGGAATTTTAGATATCTGATATTTTCCGTTATCTGATATTATCCATCGATAACACTGGCCTAACCTCTTGAACCATAACCTAATTCAAGTGAAATAAATAGATAACAAAATTTCTCATTCTATTTTGTTTTCTTATGAACCTTTTCATCCTTTACCTCTTAAAGTTTTTGGGTCTACATATTTTTGTTCATAATTTTAGTCCTGGTTTTAGTACATTATTTCCTAGGTCACACAAATGTGTCTTTTAGGATTCACTAGATCACAAAAAGATTATAAGTGCTTCTCTCTTTTTAACCGTTATTTTATCTCAGCAGATGCCACATTCAATAAATCTTCTCTTTACAAAGTCTCCTTCGTGTGTGTCTCTGTTTACCATGGTCAATATTCCTGTTAGTATAACTCATTACCCGTTCAAGCAATGGCTCAAGAAATATGTCAAACTTTTATGACTGAATATTATATTGGAAGACATGAAGATAGATTGGGATGAACCTATAAGGTTATATTATGATATTTAATTTGCGATTAGTATAACTCATTACCTTGTGCAACATGATAGAAGTAAATGTATTGAGGTAGTCAAACACTTTATCAAGGAAAAGCTAGACAGTGGCTTGATTAACACTCCATGTGTGTCCACTCAAAATAACCCTGTAGACATACTTACCAAAGGGCTGAACCGAAAGAATTATTGTGCTAAGTTAGGAATGAAGAACACTTACTCACCAACTTGGAGGAGTGGGGGAGTGTCAAAATTGTGGTGCTCATTGTGTATTTTGGGAAGTTTTTTATGGAGTATATAATTGGTTTAGTACTACAACTTACAAGTATTGACATCTTTCATTTTTAATACAATAAGAAAAAAAATTACATTCTTAGTACAATAACTTTAATTTTGTTAATTTTATTTGAACTTTGTTAATGGTTAAGATAACATGTTCGGCCTTTTATAATTGTCACTTGTGTTTGTTATAAGAATAATTAACGCTAATATGCAACTATGCTTGAAAGAACCACTAAAGATTTTAAATTTATAAAGCAGAAAACTAAACATAAAAGGTTCCTTTCAAGAATAATTGTATTTTAACATTAATTTTTCACTTAATAAAAACACATGACAATAATTTTTGTGCTATTAGCTGCTTTTGGGACTTTGATCACAGCTTGGGTGGGACATAACCCTAATATGTGGTGTGATGTTGCAGTATTGATGTGGTATCTACTGCCTTTGAGGGACAATCAGCCGTTAATAGGCAAAGGATGGTCTATAAAGCTATATGGGAGGAGCTTCAGAGTGTAGTCCATGCAGTTGATCAGATGACTACTAGCACTCCTGCTGAAGCAGCCGCACGAACTGACAGAGGATCATGAGAGCATACTTTGACTTCTTATTTACGCTCTTTATAGATTTTTGCATTGCTGTTTTCTAGGAATGAATTCCTAATTTTAAACTACCATTACAGTATTTCACATGCTACTGAACATCAGGTTTTCAATGCCACACATCCTTGGAGTTTCTACGTTAAATAATTTGGCAGTCAATTACTTGGCCAATCTTACTAGGTGAGGTCTTTTACATGGATTAAATTAAATAAAAATAATGCAATAAAACTCCATGGACAAACCTATTGACATCTAGATCCTTAAAAGTATTTGTCCATTCCTACTATCCTACATGATCTTATAATTAATTAGACGTGATTAAAATCTATGTACTTTCTTGCTATTATAAGTTCTTATTTTTTAAAAAGTTTCACTAAATATTGATATTATTCTCAATTATTGTATAGTTTTTCTCTATAATCATGATTCTATATATTTCATCCATCTATATGAAAATATGATAGTTATTTAATAGACTTGGGTACACGTAATTAAGTTTGTGTAACAATTTTTTAATTTTATCGTAAAAAATTATTAAATCAATTTCTATATGTTAAATGTTATTGATTTAGTTCTGATTACCCTGTTACGGTCTCAGTTTAATTAGTATAAATGTTACCTATTTTAATTTGGTCACTAGGATCAAATTAAAAAGGCACCACCTATGTTGATACCACTGGGTCTTAACACTCCATTAAAACTTGGCAGTTTCATTCATAATAAGTATTTAAGTTATATTTGTTATTACTCTCAAGAATGGTTTACACAACATACATCTCACACAAACTCTATAAAAAGTGTTCGACCAGGAAATACTATTTTCACTTAAACATTCTCCCTATTTAAGTATTAGAGTCCCTATTTTTATTTAAGTATGAGTCTTTTGCTGTATCTTCCCTAGGACCTTACCCTTGACTTACAGGCGCAAAATCCAAACCTGATAAGAACATTTTACATTATGCTGAACAAAAAAAAAACAAAAATTTACATATATAGAATTTAGTTAGCTTTTATATACAATGAACAATTAAATTTTGGAAAAACGTGAAGATAATCCTAGAATGTATGTTTAACCTAATTATTTTAGTTTGGGTTTGAAATAAAACAAACAAATAACTATATTAATTTACATTAACTTAATTAGTTACTTTATATTATTGATTTCATCATAATCATGTTTTTTGTGTTCGTTGGAGTCGATCCAATCCTGTAAACACGTCCAGAAGTAAAAGATCACAAAATATAAAACATTCAGTTTCTTAAATTACACATGATATGAAAAGTCAGGTCTGTAATGTGAAATCAACCATGCCATTCCAATTTTGAGGGTTTCAATGAGCTTTTGTTCCCGATTGTCATGCACGTGCGGTACTTTATATGCTACACAATATTGAATTTATGAATTGCTATACAACTATACAAGTTTTCACGACACGAAAGGAAAAAAGAAAAAAAAAAAAAAAAATATTCACCTGTACTTCCCGTCCCACATTAAATACCCATAGAACAATTGATAGGTAATTTTTAAATTTGTTTCATGCTACTATTGCACACTAATTAATGGAAGGTAATATTGGATTCATCCCAAGTCCGTATCCTCCAAAACTACCTGGCTCTGCATGCTTCACCCTACCAAAGTGTCTAATATGACGAAGAAGTCTTGCTAAGAAGGTATTGTGGCATATAGTCGAGCTGTCACAGACCAAAGCTACATGTTTGCGTGCTCTTGTGATGGCAACGTTGATTCTTCTGCTATCCCCGAGGAATCCAACAGCTCCCAATGTGTTTGATCGAACCTATTTTATTATTATTATTGTTAAAGGGGCAACACAAGTACTAATATGTCAGTTCATATGGAAGACGATAATCAAATTGTTTTTCAAATTCAGAATCTCTTACATGGATTACGTATCTCAGGATTTGAAGGTTCAATAATCAAACTGGTAGTGGTAACTAATCGTATGTCTCACCAATCATTAAAGAATAACTTTACATAACATCCTATATGCAGAAGTTAATTATGAACAAGTAAAATGAGATAGTGAGTAGAAGAGGACATTATGGAAGCAATGCAGTGACAGTATCAATTTTTAAGGAGTGAGTTTACATACTTCAGAAGATGGTGGTTAATGACATAGAATCGAGGTGTCCTATTGACCAAGTGATTAAATGTTTCATCCTTGTTATCACTATGTTTTAATAAAAGTAAAAATAAAAAATTCTATTGGGTCCATGTCCATATTTCAAACCCAAAAAGCTCTTGCATAAGGAAGCACAAGAGAAATAAAAACCATTCTTTTAAATGTGGTGACTAAAATAAACATAAGATGACTAAACTTCCGTTATTGAAAAGAGGGTATATGATGAAATCTTCAATAGTAATAGGATGTAAGGGACTTCATTTAACTGGCTTCATCTTACTCTAAATGTTGTACTGTGATCATACTTTAACTTTCACATGTTTATTGATACTTTCCAAACATTTATTTTTGGGAAAATTGCACTACCTCATCTTAAAGTCCTTTTAAATGATACTCACAACCCCTTTAATTCGTATAGGACAAAACTTACATTCACTACTATAGGTGCTCCTCAATTATATTTAAAGTTTCACCTTGGTAATATGCCTTTTTATCAAATGCATTACATATTACCAGAGTAAATCTCTGAAAATGATTGAAGAATAGCACCAACAGTACTGTAGGTACGGTATGTAAGTTTTTTCCCTTTAGATGGACCTTTACTCTGTAATGTCATTTTAATAATGTGACACAAATACTCCTTTATTACTCCATTTTTTTTCCAAGTGTCAGATTGTGTGTGTTTTGAGTTCAAGATTAATTAATTTTTCTAAATTATATCCTTACTTTCCATCTAACTTTTAATTAATTTACATACTTATCATAAAGAGTGGAAATGAAAAACAACTCATGCATTTATTGTATAGTATAAATGAAAAGGCTAAATTAAGAACTTCATAACTATATTAGGGAAAAAATTGTTTTTCTTGGTACGTGCACAAAAAACTTATATGATACTTAAAAAGAAACAAGTGTGGTATTGTATAGGGAATGATTGTATTTTGAAAACTAGAAAGGATATAATTGTCATTTAAGAAGACCTTAAGAGAGGTAAGCGCAATTTTTCTTTTAATTTTTCATTAAGTAATAACTTTCTTTTATTTGCTAACCAGAACATTGTTGAAATAATGGATCTAAAAATTGGATTTGGATCATACCATCGATAAAATTACTGCATCAGCTTCCCGACCTTGAAAACTGTCAATGGTTGCAACCTCTGTGCCTGCGGCTTCGGGAAACTCATCAAGCCTGTCCCTCAAAAGTTGTACTTGAGCAACATAGGGGGATTGCACGGCAATAGCAGCTGGGCTAACACCTGCATTTCCAGTTCAAATTAACAAAGAACTTACATCAGCAAACACAAATGACAAATTGAATCAAAAGATTTCAAAAATGTGAAAGACAACTTACTTTGCTAAAATATGATAACAAAAAGTGATATGCAGTAATATCATTTTCTTTTTCCTTGGATTGAAAATACTATGCTCAAATATTAAGGGGGGGATTGCACCGCAATAGCATAGTGGTTAGGTGAACGCCGCATTTCAGATTCAATTTAAAAAGAAAATCTTACATCAGCAAAACAGAAAATAAGGTTTCAAAGCTTAAAAGCCTGAGTGCATTGTGAAGTATGATGACATAAAATAAAATGCAGTAATATCCTCTCTTTTCTTTTTCTTGGATTAAATATAATATGCTTTATATATTAATGAGGTTTTGAAGCAGTAGAGAGACGCTGACACTATTTTTTCTACTCTTTCTATACATTCTTAATTATTGTGTGAAAACCTAAACTTTGACATCCGTTACTAGTCAAGACGGTTAATTTTAGATATCGAGGAATGAATTAATTATCTATTTGTAACAGTAGATTTTGGCCTATAAAGAGAACAGACTCATGCGCCAAGGTATGGACGAAAACACCCTTTGGAACAGACCACATTGGTCTAATGTTAAAGGTCCATTCACTATAGTAGTTGGGCCGAGGGGTAGTGACCAATGTACCATTTATTGCCCGCCTGTCATCTTTCAATCTTAATCATTGAGTTTTGTTCTTGCAATTTCTTTGTTAATCGTAAAACATTCACAAGGGAAAATGTTATGTTATAAGCTATTGCCGAAATTGAAACCTTAGTCAAATGTCATTACCAGCATAAATTAAGGAAAAGACATGCTGCAAAACTATCTCAGCTTCTCCTTCATTATAAAGTGAGCCTGTTCCAGCTGGGTCTAGATGCTCTTCGCAACCAACTGACAGACTTCCATATGGCATTCTGGTATCTAACAATAGTAGTGGGCATTGTGTTATCCAGGTAGGCTGCAACAACAGAAAAGTCAAACTTTCCATCCCTTTAATAAGCAAAATATGGCAAAAGTAAAACAGTCCATATAATTGCAACAAACAAGAAGCTAATCTTTCATTTGCTACATTCATACAGTAATGCTTGATAAATCTCTTTCATGAAAAGTTGTCTTTTGAACATTTGTAGCATTATATTGTCTATCGAGTTCATCTTCAATACAAAGGTTAAATCATAAGGTCTTATTTTAATTTATGTGGGTTTCCACAATGACACATCACTCTTAAGATCTTACAAGTTTTGCTCTAATGATCAGGTCCGGTACACTTTTTTATTTACACTTTAATACAAGTAAAACCTATGAGAAAGTGAAAAATAATGTTTTATTCTTATGATCCAAAGTCTTATCTAAGACCCTTTTAAGACCTTGTCAGGGTAACAATATCAAAGAAGCATGATACTGTCTAGAAAGATTTGTTTTGTAGAATGTTCATAAACTACTTGAAAGATTTTAAGTAGCATCTCTAGAAATTAAAGACCGGCAAAATAAAACAGCAACAGGAAAAAGGGTTTGAGACACATTAATTAGAACAAGATGTAAATAGAAATCCTCAATTCAATGAAAATGGAGATATCATTGATGGGCATACTACCTTAACGAAAGGAGAGTCTACAAGAAGATGAGAAGATACAGTCTCAGAGGACTTCAACAATCCTCCGTACATCTCCTTCGAAGCCCAACTAGAAATAGCATCATTCATTCGATATTGTGTAGTTAACCTAGTGGTGAGAATCCCTTCATGCAAAGTTGCAGCTCTTTCCAATAGAGATGTTCTTAGACCACCTTCCAAGGCCTTTCTGGATAGTATGACAGGAGCAAGTTGGCATTGATCACCAGCAAGAATACACCGCTTACCTTGCAATATAGGAATCCAACAAGAGGGTTCAATTGCCTGTCCAGCTTCATCTATGACGACCAAGTCAAAAGTATCTAGTCTTCGAATCAAAGGGTCAGCTGCTCCAGTATTTGTGGCAAGCACAACCTGAGCACTGGATAGAACTTCATTTACTATCTGTTTTTCCTTTTTCTTCAGTGACCTTCCCAGCTGCTTCAGAAGTTGACGTATGCCAGCAGCTAGTGAATCATCCCTTAAACAATGTCTTAGATCTTTTCTTAGATCTGACTTCTTCCTCTCATACTCTTCTCGAAAACTTGCAAGCTTAGCATTTACAATTTCTTCCAAAGACTTTGATCCCACTGTTTTTGATATCCGGGCTGGATTTCCAACCCGCACAACATTTAATCTGACATTTGAAAGTTTTTCAACCATGTTATCTACGGCTGCATTAGTAGGTGCTGTAACAAGAACCCGTTCACCTTGCTGAACAGCACATGCTATAAGATGCTTGAGCAAACCAGTCTTGCCTGTTCCGGGAGGGCCTTGGATAACCAACACAGGCCTCTTTTTATTCAAACCCAACGCAATTGCTCTCCGTTGAGAATCATCAAAGCTGTCACTTCCTAAAATTCTATCAGATTTTTCTTCTGCCCAGTCGGCGAAATTATTCTTCTCTAGCCATGCAACATCTTCCGCATCTCCAAACAGAGTAGCAACAACAGAAATCGAAGGATTCTTCTTACGCAAACCATTCTTCTGAAGCAGCATTAGAGCTTCACAGTTCCGCTGATAAAGTCATAAGCTTTATAAATTATGTGTATTTACACATAAATTAAGTGAACTAAGCAGTACAATTGTAATGAAATTAAAAAAATAGAACCATCACTGTGAATTATCTTAATTATATTAATCTGTACAAAGCTGAGATCACCAGAATGTAAAAATATTTTTTGGCAGAAAAAGTAGGTGCTGGGTAGTTAACACCTTTTAAAATATCACAATGCCTGACCTTTCCATAGCAAGTGGCAGAATGTTGTAACCACATGACATGTTTTACCCCACAACTCAAAATGGTAATTGAATTGATTACTACGTATTCACTTTATCAACATATAATAGTTAAGTTATTCACTTTCATAGACCACAAGAGCACTGAAGAAATAAGTTCACTAAGGACAATTAATACTATTTTTCAACCTCGAAGGCAAAGGAAATAAAGCAAAAGTTAAAAAAAAAAAAAGGTGCTGATCCATGTTTTATTAACAGACTAGGTCATGCAAAACAAATAAAAAGAAATAAGACAGCAACTGCAGGCAACAAACTATCCACTATAAAATAAAGTTGTTGAAATTATAGAAAAGAAATAGAATATTCTGAAATCAATATTGATTTTATATGGCATAATGTCACACAACATTTAACATTGACCCTTATCTATATTAGTACAAGACTCATAATCTGGATTAAATGAGGAAATAATTGATGAAAATATAAGCAAATATGAAAACAAATCTCAAGAGATAATCTAAGATATTTCAAATTACTCCAAGACATCCAGATTTTTTCATGCACTCTTCTAACAGAAGTAACTGAAGGATAGTAACTAACAAAGAACATCATTTACAAATTATTTCAAGGCTAAAAGTACATATGTTTCCGGATCAAATGCAGTTGATGTGCAACTTAAAACTTTGAAGTAATGAATGACTATTCTTTAGAAAAAGAAACATACACTTTTTAATCATGGCTTAAGACTACATACAACGTCTTTTTGTATCTTATCACCAAATCATGCTTCCTAATTATTAACAGAAATATTGACAACACTAAGTCCACTGGAATTTTTCAGTTCAATTCTTATTGTTTCCATCACAGTTCAATAGATGCTCATGTATGATGAGCGATCAACATATAATAATTAGAACAGAATATATAAGTATTATTCATACATAACATCAGCAATCCCTTAACCCCTAGAGCCCCTTGGCAAGGCAGAGAAGACAGCTATAATAAATCTAAGATTTAACTTAAGTAGATCATAGAATTTATTAAATACATCGAGACATACATGTTTCTTTTTTCATAAGCTTGGGGAAGACCTACGTAATATAAATAAGAAATTTTGAATCAACTAACTTCCACAGCTAGCCAAGCAGACAAGAGAGCAAAGTCATTATGATAAAAGTGGTCAGAGGTGATAATCTTTCTATATTGTCAACTGTCAACATCGTAACATCAACTTTCTAGTAGTAAAGAAGTTGTGGACTAGTATTACGAAAAGGAAGATGCATATTGACAGTTTATATAGTAAATATGTTCATTAGTTGAATTAACTAATTAATAGTTGACCATTTTATTTTTGTCTTTAGATACTGATGATTTTATTTTATTGTACTTGACTAAATGCAAATAGTAGACACTCATTACACCTTGATTTGGATCTCTACTCAAAACTTCTTAGCCTCAGCTTTCATAGAACTCATTGCACCCTTTCGCAATTTTTTCACAAATGTTTCTTAGAGCCACAAAAAATTTTGGTAAACACATAATAAAAAATGCTAGCAACACGCTCTTTTGAAGACAAACTATTATTGGATAAAAATTATAGGAAAACAAATATTTCTGTGTTCCATTCCACTTCCTATTTAATGAGTCCCTCTCATCTTACGATTTTGTAATTTTCAGTAAATTTTAACTAACAGTAGAGAATGTGTTAGAAAGAGAGAGTGTGTTGTTAAGAACACTAATCCAAGAAATCTAAAAATAGATTGCAATACCTCATAGGTAAGTGTATCAGCCAGTCCTTGAATACGGTCAATGCGCACATTCTTCCCAAATAGTTTAGAGAATGTAGGGTCACCATGGCGTGACTCTAAAGCAATTGTAATACTACAGCCATCATCTCCAAAACTGTTTACAAATCCTTGTATGCAAGAAGTTGTAATTGCACCCCTGCTGTCATATGTTCTTACACAAACCATGTCTCCAGGTGAAAGAGCAGTAGGTGGTAACCGGTGGTTCCCTTCAACCTTGAATAACACCAAATGCATTCCCCCCAGTCCTGTTTACAAAATGAATTATGACCATAGCACGCAGACTGGATTTGAGTACAAGTTACAAAGACTAAATTCATATAACTAGCATCCTATGCATGCATCCCATCAGTTAAGACAAGATGCTTATGCATCATATAGACGTCTACATATAGCTTATTGATTTTCTTAGGGTTTTTAACTTAGACTATAGACATCCAAGTGATCGAAAAGACCACACGTAATTATGATTTACATTCTAAACCTAGATGAGTAAAGGTTCATCTAGGTCTAAATCTATGATTGGGATTGGGACTTCAGTATGGAGTACCTAAGTCCCAAATCGAGTGTGAGATGTTTGGCAGAGTACTTAAGTGTTTGGTTCTATCTCCTTATTAGCAAGGTTTTGAGGTTGTGTTTCCAAAGTGTTTGGGTGTTTACCATTCTACCTTCCACGTTTATCTACTTCCTAACCTCAGTAATATATACTTTCACCCAATATTAGATACAGTAAATCAAGCATGTTCAAGTGGTTTTAGTAAAGATATCAACATTCTGCATTGGGCAGCCCTGGTTTGCTGACAGGCATGATCACATAATGATTGGTGAAGAATGTCAAGATAATCTATAAATGTTTTAAAGAACTAAGACAAATGTTGACAAGCATGATCACTTTGCAAAGAACAAATTGGAAAACCGAATTGAGTCTTTATTTCATGACTGATTTTCCATTAAAAACAATTGGGTACAATAAGCATAAATATCAATAAAATCAACAAATATAAAATCTTGAGTAGATGCAGTACATTTATGAGGCTTCCTCAAAATGAACAAAAGAAAATGGAGATATATCTCAATAACTGAATTGATTGGAAAACAGACTGCGAGTATGTTTCACCAAGATGTTTTATATAGTCCATATCTAAAATATTAATGAACTTCCTGTAGTTTACTACATCAGATCATATAACTCATTAGCATGTGAACTGTTCAACTTCTTATATAGCACACCAACATAAAGGAAAGACTAAATTTTAGAAGGAAGGTCAATGCAAGGTCATAATTTGTCTGAATAAGTGAAAAGAAAAGAGAAAAAGGAGAAGACCTGTAGAGGTACTGATGGCATTTAAATTACAAATGGTGTCGCAGTGTTCTTGTTGAGGCTGGCTATGACTAACCAAGAAATCAAGAGGTTTTGAAGAATCAGAAACATCATCTGGTTTAGGAACGGCATCCAATTCCTCCTGAGTAAACTCCAATTCAGCATCCCTTTCGACACAGAGTAGTTCTGACATGCGATTGGTGAATTCATCAATCCTGTGCTGTATTGCTTTGACCTTTCCCAAGTCCATTCCTAAAACACCTTGGACACTCTTGGGTTGTGCTATCTTTCTCACAACTGCCCTATGCTGAGCTGTAAATGAACCATTAGACAGTAAGACCATTTATTTTGAGTTAACAGAAACTGATAGAAAAATCCACTCCCATTGAACACGGATCAAAGATATGAGATACACACAAAGACACCACAAATAGAAACAACACAGCTTCATCTTAACACATTTTTTTTGTAATCAAGTAATTGGTATGGAATATTCACCAACTTTACCGATGACTCATCTCTGTCCTAATCACTGTTTTTTTTCTATCAACGAGGCTCGATCCTGAAAATTTGTCCATGGGGACCGTATCTCGTATTTTTTATGTCATAAGATTACAAGTTTTCTCGACGAAAGAATCATCTCCATTACACGACGGCTCTCAGTCAGAGTGTAACTCATTCTTCAGGTTGAAGGTTTTTCTCACCCCAATAACCTCTGTTTACATAGTAGTGAATGACTTATACAGACTCTGAATAAGCAACAAGTAATTGTTTCTCAAAATTCCAAGAGTCACCCCCTTCATAAATTGTAGCAACAGTTGCAACCTTTCACTTGTCAACTTATTAGATCTTGAATTCACATTAGAAATTTGAATTGATTTTCTCAGCACAGTTGGCTCAGGCGGAGGGAGCACCGAATGCATAATATAGTAAATTAATTTTGATTAGTAAGTGTTATGTAAGGAGAAATAAAGAGAAACCTGAATTGGCGAGCTGCTTAAGCAGTTTCCAAGACTTGGTGTCCCGCCAGTCCTGAATGGAGTTGTCGTTCTGCAGGTCTTGGAGAACAGCGCGAAGCTCCCTCTGAAAATGGTCGAACAGAGTGGGGTAGTGCGTGCAGGCCTTCAAGCAAACACCTTCAAGGCCAATGGGCATAGGAACAGCATTGAGATAGGGCTGTGCCTGCATAATAAAAGTGAGACCCGGTCCCATGCGCTCCCACAACTCCATCTCTCCCTGCATCTCCGCCGCAGCTAAATCAGATGACATGGCCCTCATGCTGTCGCGAATCCATCTCGTAACACTCTTCCCGAGATCCTTCTTCCCAATTGGGTCTCCGTTGTGATGGACAGCAGCAGCGTCCTCCACCACCACCTGAGTCTCGCAACTTCTTCTTCTCCTTCTTCTGGTTTTAGAGTTGGTGGAAACCTTGGGTTGGCTGGTGTTAGTAGCGTTCGGAATTAGGCGATAGAGTCGAAACGAAGGGGGGAAGGAAGAACGCAGGTGGGTGGAGGCATTGTTACAAGGGAAGTGGTGAGTTGGAGTTGCAGTTGCAGTTGCAGCAGGCCCCAATTTGGGCGTGGGTGGGACTCTGCCACAGAAGAAGCAAGTGAGCGCAGTTTCCATTACTGCAACTCAAGAAAGAACCATGGTATTACTAACTTGACTCATTCAGGAATTACTAGTAGAGCATAGATTTTTGTTGGAGAAGCGGCAAGAATAAAAAGATGCCATGGCGGAGAATTTGAACCGCGAACTGCATTTGAGGCGTGGAAGGAAAGAGGCTTCGTTTTATTTCTTTTTCTTTTCTTTTTCTCTCTTCGTTTATTTATGTGACACGAGTGAAAAGGAAAAGTAAGAGAAGGGCAAACTCAAGATCCCAGCTCTTGCTCTAATTGGCTCCTGCGATTTTGTGGCCTCACGTGGCACCCTTTAACCCTTCTACTTCCTGCTCACGTGTTTCCATCCCAACCCAAAGCTTTTTTATTTTCAGAATAATAAATTATTGAGCTGTATTTTAATATTCGCAAACGGTCACTATTTCTTTGTTTTTTTTTTCTGAACTCACTATTGTTGCGCCTTGTGCGCAATTTCTTCCTTCACTCGTTTTTTTCTCTTACACCTCATTCTTGAAAATGTGTATTTGACCCCATTTTTTTCTTTATTATTCAAACAATACTCATTGCCGGCATTAGTTGGTGTTCTTACCTGTGAACTCTTGTTTTAGACAATACATTAATAAAAAGTATTGTTGAGGAAATGAAAGTTGTATAGGTGTTAAAGTTACTTAAGTTTTTCAGATATACGTTTTTTTAATTTTGAACGATTTTAACAATTATGAATTTCACATAGATTTTTTTTAGTTATTTATGGATTGTAATTTTGAATTAATTAATCCAAAATAATAATTTCATATCCCGTGAACTTAAGGATTACACTATTTGAAAGTCAATTATAATTTCAACTTTTAAATTGTGAAATTCCTAAATTATTTTCAAAACATCTGATTCAAAAATATAATTTAGTTTTGGACCATGTAAAGTGGAGATGCATTCTAAACTATGCAATATAAAGTAAATATATTATAAATTATATAATTTAAAAAAATATTTCAGATTATATAATTTAAGAATATATTATATTAACATTTTGAAATTTCTCATATATCTTCTAATTCCTTGCATCTTCAGTGCCTTTTGCGTATTTATTTCCACTTTCCTTTTCTTTATTACCTTTCTCTCTCCATTAAATATATCTTTGTTGACTTTTAATTCATTTATCATTTAATCTCTTCTTGTCTACAAAATTTATTTGGGAGAATTTATAGTTCAAAACTTTTTCCAACCTTTTCTCTCGTTATCATTTGTTTCATTTTCTATCTTAAATTTTTTACATTATTGATCATTTTAAACGCCCCCTTATTTTCTAGGTAATTGTTTTCTGTTTCTAATGAAAATAATTTTTAAAAGGTTAAAATATTTTATTGGTCTTTGTTCAAAAATTTTAAGTAAGTCATCATATTTTGATTGTTCCAATTAATTTTCTATTTCTAAAAATATGATGAAATTTGGTAATTTTTGTTAGAACGGTATATATAATGACCTTAACTCATGTGTCAGTTTTATGTGTTTTTCTGTTCAATGTCATGTGTAAAGTAAGTGTGTTGCTACGTAGAGACAATGTGATGTGGTAATATTGTAGTACCAGTATAAAATCTTAATTTAGTCCTTATATTTATTTTTTTATTCAGTTCAATCCAATTTTTTAAAAATATTTGCATTGGTCAAGTGTCAATGTAGTATTAGTGGCATTTTTGAAAATACTTGTATAACTATAAGTTTCGTTTCTACGAATAATCTAAGTTTACCTAAGGTTAAATTTTTAGAAAAGTTACTTCTCTACCACAATATTTGTAGACTCATGTTCCTCAGAACCCTTTCTTCTCATGTTTTCTCTTCTCTCTTGCTTTCTCTTTTTTAACAAAAATAAATGGGAAAATCACCTTGTTTATTTATTTCAAACTGGTATATATACATATTGGGTGCATTATTTTCACTAATTCCTACTTACAAATTTGCTTAAGAATATTTAGTCCATAAATGGATTACTTGATTCTCACCCAATAACATAAATTCTCAATATATCATCAATCACATAATTTCCTAAGATATCAACAATTAACTATAACACCAATCAACATAATATATAAGCTTTCATCCTAACACTTTTAGTTTCTCTTCATTTGCTTCCTTCATTCGCAGGTTCTCATTGCATGTCTAAAGAGATATTTGGTGTTTGGTATTCTAATGTTTTTGTTTGTTTTTTCATCATTTGCTCACCATTTAAAGAGCTCTCATGCTTGAGTATTTTTTTCATAGTGAATCATTTAAAATTATGTTTATAGGTTTGCATTTTCTTTTTTCGAACCCTAAAAATGATATGATGATATATTTGATTTTTATATATATATATATATATATATATATATATATATATATATATATATTGTAAATTCATGAAAATATTTCAATATTGTTCTCAATTTTTACATATGTTGTATGTATTTTGTTCATCCGATGGTATTAAATTTTAGTTTAATTGTTTAAGTTCTTTAATATAACGTGAGAGTTATTCAATGATTTTTTTTTAAATCTACAATAGACTTCAATTTCCCAATGAATCAAAGCCTATAATCGAATAGGCTTTAGTTGTTTTTTCAAAACCGAAGCCTATTTTTATTTATTTATTTATCTTATAATTTTGTATTTTTTAGGTTTTGATTTTAGAGACAATCGAAGTCTAACATCAAAGGTTATGTTTCAGTTTAAAACCGAAACAGAAAGACTTTTTTTTTTATCTCATTGATATATTTTGATTCGGGAATCGAAGTACAATATAAAAAATAACCGGTGTCAAAAATCCGTCACTGCAATAGTGTAACTACGGTGATAAAATTAAACTTATGAGAATAAGTAAGAAAATAAAAATGTTTATAAAACTTTATAAAAAATATGATAAAAATAAATAACAAATAAAAACATTAAAAAAAATAAAAAATGATTAATTGTGTGTTTTAAAAACAATTTGATAAACCATCGGACAAAACAAATAAATAAAATAAATGTATATTTAAGGGTATGATAAGATGAAAAATACTTAGAAGATTTAAGAAATGTTTTTAGATATCAAAGATAAGTTTTGTAAAGTAATAATGGGTTTGTGTAATTTAAACTTGAAATTGAGAATAACTATTTTCATATAAAAGAATATATTAAAAATGAGTGGTAATCATACGTAAGACATGAAAACTATTTAATTAACTATAATCCGCACAAAGTTGTGATTAACTATTTGATTAGGAGTTTTCTCAACTCTTACTTTACTTTATATAGAGACAAGGATACAATGGATAAAAGATTGAAAATGGATAACATTTGGGGAGAGAGAGAGAGAGAGAGTGATAAGAAGGTGGAATTTATTCCTGGATTGGTAATTTAGACTACAAGGAAGAAAGAAGGAGGTGCCTGGAATTTGAAGAAGGAGTATTAATAGTTGGTGGAAGGCGATTGTTGAGCACAGAGTCCAACTCCTTCTCAAACCTCTGCATGGCTTCAGAGGGTAAGCAAACGGGCATCACCAAACCTTCTTCGCCCTTATCATTTCTGAAGGGTATGTAAAAGCTAGCCACACCAGGAATGGCTCCAACACCTCCTTTGGCGGGTCCTCCATACACAGCTTTACCCCACCCAAAGTCAACGTCTTCGAACCCCGCACGTCTCACATCCGACACCAGATACGACCTCACCACCGTGAAGTGAGGCCGTCCTCGAGTAACCATCAGATCTGCCAACGACTGCATGTACTCCTCGCTCACATCCGCCTTCGCCTTCCTCACCAACTCCAAAGCATACCCCAAAGGATTCTCGCATAACTTTCCCGCAGTCGTAACCGCCACGGAGAAAGCAAAAACGTTGCCGTAGTAACCTTCTGGTAGAGGAGGGTTGAATTTGGAGCGCGCGTTCACGATGCAGATAATGCGGACCTCCTCGTCACTGTCGGGTTGCAGGGCCAGGGTGCGGCACCGCCAGAGGCACGCGGTCAGGACATCGAAGCTGGAGCACTGGTTCTGGTGAGGGGGGAGGAGGCGCCGGATGGCCGAGAGTTCGCTGCGCCCGAAAAAGAAGGAGCGGTGGGCCATGTCGTCCACCGGGATGATCGTGCCTTTTGTGTCCGGAACGACGTCGTACTCGCGGTGGATGCACGTCACTCGCGGTGGGTCCCGCGCGTTCAGAAGTTCTCTGCGCCACACCGGTGGGACCGAGGGCTCCTGCCTCCCGCGCGCTATCTCTCCCACCGCGTTCATGAACTGGACCAGACCCGCTGCGTCACTCATGGTGTGGTTCAGACGGAGCGCGAATATGAATCCCCCGCACTTGAGGCGCGTTACCTGCACGCACTTTGTCAACTCACGTGTTTTCACCATGCAAAATCTTATCATATTTTTCAATTTTTTAACCTTTTGTCCATTGTTTCTTACTTCCTGCTCGACTATTATTGCTGTGCTCTGCTTTTTTCTTTATGCTATTGGCTATTGGCAGTAATACCAGTGATATACTCTAAAGTGACGTTTGTGCAACTCTTTCCTTTATGAAGATGGTTGAAGTGTGAAAGAATGAATATACCTGAATTAGGAGAAGGGGAGTGTGAAGAACTCCTTGGGAGGAAGGAACATCGTAAAGAAGATTCTCCCAGCAGGGGAAAGGAGGTTGAAGAGCGTGGCCAAATTGAGTGAGTGTGACATCTGCATCAGCTTCAATGAACAAAACACCCTCCCCTGTGCAGTCCACCATGAGTTTACGACCGGCTCCTTCCCTCAGCCTACCTGCAAAGGGATAGTAAAACACAAGCGTTTTGGCCAAGGCCTCTCTGATAACCGCAACAGGGTCTGTACCGGCCTGCGCTGGATCATATCTATAGAACTGTATCACTGGAATCTGAAACCTTAACCCATCTTGGTCATCTATGTCTGAGAGTAGCTTCACTTCGCGAGGAGTGGCCTTCGCCGGAGCTATCAGCTCTGGCTCCCGCCTCTGCACCGTAAACACCAGAGATGTGTCCATTATCCTAAACGGTCAACCAAGAAAAGGAAAAGAGAATGAACACTAATGTGGAGGAGATGCATCCCACAGCACTTGTTTATATAATGGAATGAATGCCCCCACATGCCACATTCCTGCTCTCTCTGTCTCCACTCTTTTACTGCTTTACTGTTTTAATAATTTCTTCCTTGTCGACACCTCTTTGTCAAATTATTGGTATCAAAAGCACATTTCAAACTTAACTCTTAATTTATTTTAATTTAATTTTAAACTCATGATCCTTTTCTTTATTGCATTATTTGATTTTATTATTTGAAATGAGAGTAGTAATTATTATATACTTTCTTTCTTTTCTATCTTAATTAGTCGACAAAAACATATGGCTGGCATAAAGAAAATATCTAATTGGAACCCAACCATCCCCTGATCTTTGATTGTACTCCTAGAAAGTAAACTTGATTTGAGCACTAATAATTCAGTGATCCTTCCACTCATTGCAAATAGAACCGAACTTCTTCATAAAAATCCAACCTTTCTTTTACCTTTGTTTGTTACCATTTCTAAAACCACTTCCCTTCATAATCTATCTATAACTAATTTGTGAAAATAGTTTACATCACAACTAATTTTAAACTTAGATCAGTTTAAGTTGGATTTGATCGGATGAAAACATTAAATTAATTTAATTATTTCAATTTTATTGGTTGAATCCGTTGATTGATTCAATAAAATGGACATCTAATTTTAAACTTGTTCAATGTATTACTTTTTATTTTAAATTTTGATCATAAATATCAGGAATATTTTGACAAAAATATAAGGTTATTATTTAATAAATAAAATGGAAAGAGCTCCACAAAAATTATAATAATTAGTAATGGAAATATAAAGTAGACGTTGCATTTTTTAGTGTAAGAAAAATACAGTTATACTTTATAATTAGCTTTCTCGTATGAAATGTTTTAAATTTAATCTTATATAATTTAAAAACAAAAAGTGTTTTCTGGACCGGTATTGATGAGTTCTTTCTTTCGCATGAAGAAACTAAATTTTTGAAGGAAATCATTACAGAAGAGATTTTATGTGACATTCAATTTCTTCGATTTAAAAGAGTTTTCTCTTATATAGTAAAATCACAAATTTTCAAATAAATGTACTTAGTAAAATTTATTTGAAACCTAATTAAAATAAAACTTTTTTTTTTATATATTTCTTGATATTCTATATTACTACAATTGTAATAAGTCTTTTCGGTGACAGGAAAATATAGAAAAATAATGGATTTATATCGAAGAGTAAGAATAATCCATTCACTGACACATTACTGAAATGATCTTATCCTTTTTGTGCAAACATATCCTAATGTTTAACTTAGTTTTATATTATAGAAGTGAATATGCATAGTTTGAAAATGATATGACAAAACTACAAAATGTAAAATAATAAAATTATTATAAAAAAGATTTAAATATATACTTTTACATATGTCTTGTATCATATTATATCATAGTAAACATTGTTTTCTAGCCGAGAGTTGAATTATAATAATTCATCATGAGACAAAGGTAGGGATTCATAAGTTCTTGAGAAATATCTTTTATAGATGGGTCTTTGAATTATTAAAAAAAAAATTATTTAAGTTCTCTTATCCTGAGGCCGATAAAAGAAAAAAAAAGAGTTCTCTTATCTTAAGAATCTTAACAAAATTCATTTCAATAGTTAAGTGTTACTGACTGATGTAAAGATTTATTTATAAAATAATTTATTAAGGAAACTTATTCAATCAACGTGTTATATACTACTACAAATTTTCATATTTTCTGTTAATTTTCAATCAACGTGTTATATACTACTACAAATTTTGAAATTTTTTTAAGAAATATTTATAAATTTTGTTATAAAAAGAAATTATAAAAAATTACTGTCAAATTTTTTGTAAAATATTTTGTATAAAACATTTTTCATAATAAATTTTATAAGAAATACTTGCGAATTTTATAATTTTGTAAGAAATAATTATTTATAAAAGAATTACATGTTAATTAAAATTCTTAGGAAAAATAGTAGAAAAAAATCTTGTAAATTTTTTCAATAAATTTGTAAAAAGTTTCATGTATTTTTAGTAATGATATTATGCGATGTAAAAAGTTGCACGAGAGATTAATTAACTTAAGCTGGGAAGTACTTGTTTTTTTTTTTTCTCTGTGCTATATTTTTCTCTCACCAAATAAAGTGTAGAATTTAAAAGAAGTCTTGGTGCTTGAATTTAATAAAAGAAATGGTTTAGAAGATAAGATTTGCGCGGTCAGTTTTGACTGCAGATATCTTAATTCCTACTTTTGACCAATTTCTTCGTGTCAACTTTCCATATTTAAGGTAGAAAAACAAGTGGAATAAAATTGCTAAAGACTTAATCAACATTTTATTTTTCGTAATTTATTTTTATTTCCAATAAAAATAGTATTTTAGTTCTAATTTTGAAGAGAAATGGTGTATTCATACTTTATTTGATAACTCACTTTTTAGCTTAAAAAAATAATATTTCTTTTATTTGTAAAGAAGAAAAGATAACAAAATAAAATGTTAAATATAAAATTTGTTAGCTTTCAAAATATTATCATTTTATTTTAAGTTTTTAAATGTATTTTTATATATAAATTATACTCTTCATTACAATATTTTTATCTAAATCTTATTATTTACATAATTTTTTTCTCACTATTCTTGTAAAGTCATATTTTTTTCGTTTTCACCTCCATACAAACAGTGAGAATCTAAAAAATAAAAGTAGAATGGGAAGAGCAATAAAAACTGTGTAAATAATTATTTTCTTCTTTACATATGTAAACGGCTGTAATTTATTTTTATAATAAAAGGTTCGATTTAATCCATATCTAAAAAGTAGGGTAATGACATTTGTTATAAAATTACAGTGTTTCAGGACCCATTTAGTGTTTCCTTAAAAATATACCAATTCAATGTTAAATTATATTTTTTAGAGAAAATTCATAAAGTAATTTTGTAATAAGTACATATAATTTTGTTATCATAAATTTTACTTATTTAAAAGATAAATAAGAATTATTTTATTTCGGAATCTAAATTTGTTTTTACATATATTTAAGGAACAAAATAGTCCACGTGATGAGTTTCCACAGTCATTATTTGAGTCAGCTTGGGTAATTTGGTATGGATCAGACAAATTCTCGGTTGTTATAATCAAACAATTTATTCTTTGTTTGAAATAAATAATGCAACTTTAGTAGTGACTTTTGAAACGACTTGACTTGGTAGGTAGTGAGTCATGACAAAAATAATAAACACTACACTCCATGCATTAGCTTAATAATTTATCGTACTAAACAATAACCTATAAAGGGGAATCACACACAGCCAAGAATAGAAACCATAAAAAAAATATGAAGATATTTTGTCAGAAGTTTTTTATTAAATAAGTTGATATTATCATTGATCCCTCCAATCTCAACAAATTATTACCATCACAAGGTTTTTTTTTTTAGTTTCTGAAATTTAGAACAAATACTACAATATTAAAAAAATGGTTTAATTCCATCAACCAAAATTTCCATGTTAACTCTTAAAACTGATGTAGACAAAATCATTAAATTTAATAAAACAAAAGAAAAAGCAGATTATTAACTTTGAACAAGGAATGGTATACTAGTCATTGTTCGCGTGGCAGAGAAAAAAAATGTAGAAGTCAATTACTGTGGAATATGAACATGGAATTCTTAAAAGAGAAAACGACAAATTGATATTTGTTACAAAAGCAGCTTTGTCACTTTTTCTTTAACTCTGTTTCCTCGAAAATTTCCAAATTCTACTAGAAAACGACTTAAAAGACCATGAAAATGTAGTGGGGTTGTTGAAGATGGACTAAAAAATAGTTGTTGAGGTGGGAATGCATTGGAGCAAAGAGATATAAATACCAGTTTTGATCGATCGTCAAAAGTTAAGTTTCCTCCAACCTTCACTTGATCCATCACTTTTGTTTTTTCATATTATTTTTCCTTCTCTAAACGATAATTGTAATTTTAATATTACTTATTAAAGAGACAATTTTATTTTCATCTAGTATAAACGTTTAGTTTCGAATTGTAAACTATATTGTTCTCTGTCTTTTTATTAGAGCTATACAAGCTTAAGTAGGTATGATAAAGAAAGCCCTCTAACTCGGATATCTATCTATTCAAATTTTCCTCCATTTTCACATTAAATAAGTATTACATATTTAATCTAAATATCTATGACTATACATAAAAAATATTTCTTTTTTGTATTCATTTTTTATTTTCCTCTTTATAATATAATTATTTATTAAAATTTTAAAAATTAATCATTACTTTTATATAATTTTTATAAAATCGCTTATATCTTTTTTTTTAATGATTATTTTTTCATTCATTTCATTTCTAAAAAATATAATTTTAATTTGTATTAATTTGATAACATTTGTAAAATATAAAATTATATACATATAAAAGTGTAAAAAATGTTTATACACATGCGCAAGCATGTATTTACACTGGTGTAAAAAAAATTAATAAACACAATATAGAATTAGTTAACAGACTTTTTTAACTATGTACTATAGTTGATGTGCTATATCTTTTAGAAGTTTATATATATATATATATATATATATATATATATATATATATATATATATATATTTTATATATAAAAAGTTAATTGATGTATAACATAGTGAAATTTTTAATGAACCCATGATGAATTGATTTTTCTTTTCATTTATAATCAACGAGACAATATGCAATTATTTTTATAATATACGTTAGTGGAATAATTGTATGTTTTGGTTTTAAAAAGATAGTAGGTTATAGGGTTTTTTTATTTATTTGAGTGATGGTTTAAAGTAGAATTTGTAAATTAGAGTTGGTTTATTTTTATTTTTTTTAAATAAGATGAAGTCGTCGGAAGTGATAAAAAATATCAAAGTTGAAGTGATTTTTTTTTTTGCAAATGAGAAGTCATTATAATAGAGACCAATTTTAATGTATTAGAAAAATGAAAGTTGTAAAGACTCACGATGACTTCACTTCAAAATAAATAAATAAATAAATAAATAAATAAATAAATATATATATATATATATATATATATATAATATTTTAAGCATTCTTGTTATATTTATTTATTTTTTTTAATTTGAGTTGATTGGTACACTAAATAGTAAAAATACAAAAGTATTATGAAATAAAAGTCGACATTAATATATTTTAACATTGATTAAAAATTTAAAAAACAACAATAAAGTTTGTAGATATTAAAGACATCATAGAAACAACTGTTCCTATCGTAACCAGTTTGTTGTTTTATCCAATTTTCAAATATATTTCAATATGTAATTTTTTATTATCTAATGTAATTATCTTAACATTTCTAGTTTAATGAAAAATATTGTTAAGTTTAACCAACTTTATCTATAATTTACTACATTTTATCAATTAATTATGTTAATTTATTCTACCAATCAACTCAAATTAAAAAAAACAAAGAAAAAACTCTAGGGTTAAAAAAATAAATATAACAAGAACATTTAAAAAATATTTTTTTTAAAAATACCGAAGTAAAGTCGTTATGAATTCTGGCATGTATCATGACAACTTTCACTTAAAAAAAATAAAAAGAAAACTAGTTTATATTGTAACGACTTCAGCTTTAATACAGTTATCACTCCTTTCATCCCTGTTTTATAAAGAAAAAATCAACTGACCCTCATTTACAATTTCCAACTCAAACCAAAATCATGAAATAAAAAAGAAAAACCCTAAGACTCTTTAAAAGAATATATTTATTTGACAATTCAATGTCATATTATTTTAATAAAAATTATCAATATATATATATATATATATTATATTGTTAGAATAGATTGTTGAGTAAGTATATTTTGTTTTATGTGTTGTGAACATATAATTTCCTTTTCTTTTATTTCATCATTGCTGATTTTGTGGAGGGATGGAGTAAAATTTTATGATTCTAAACTAGGAAAAGGAAAGACTTGGACTTGGAAATAGGAACATGAATGCTCAGTATCCTCTCATTACTTATATATTGTTTATAACAAGAGAGTCCTTCAAATTGGCGAATGGAAGGAATAGTGCAATAATATAATAATATATAAATTAAAAAATAATATAATTAAAAATATTATTATTTTACCATGAATGTAATTTTGTCTTTTGTGCAGAACTGTATTGAGATGGGCACATGATACTTGGGCTGATTGTCCCAACTTCCCCGCCTGAAAATAACAATTGAAAAGAGAAATTTCGATCTTTAGGCATTTATCCACCTAGCCCTAATACAATATATAAACATTACATATTTTAATTTCAATTTTTACTATTGCATATGTAAGTACATGCATGTATTAAAGATTTTATTTGCATATTTTGCCATAACTTTTTTAATATAAATTGATTGAATTAATAGTTAGATAAACTTGAAATTATAAATTAAATAACATATAATATAATTTTAATTTTTTTAATTTCTATGTCTCTGTTACTTTCATATATTGTTTGAATCGAAATATAATTAATAATTTATATAAAAATCTATAAGTAAATTAAAATTATAAAAAGTGACGTGATAGAATTCTGCTACTTCAACTCACTAAATTCAGAAAATTTTGAGGATACGTATAAGAATTTTAAATTATTTTTTGAAAATCCGAATCCAACTCATGCTGCACCTGCATTTTTATGAGATGAGAACAGGGAGAGCTAAAATAATCTCTATATTATCTTCGTGCCTATCTCTTAAAACTTCACATCTTTTCTTTTTTCTTTTAATCTATTGTTATCTTTTAATTTCTATATCTAGCTAAGCCTTCCTTTATATGGGTTTAGGAGAATTTTTATATAACAATGATTCTTTATGTAAGAATTTAATGAATATTTATTTACTTATATTTGTCTTTGTATATTATTTTCTTAATACTTTTTAAAACTTGATTAGTGTGTCTTAACTAGTTTGAAATTAAATTACATAAGTTAAAATTAGTCTAAAAAAAATAGGGGTTGGAAAGAGGAAAAATACTGTTAATACCAGATATGCGTCTGCCCATTAAGAATATGAGAGAATTTCTTTTATTATTTCTATACCTTCTTGTTGTATAAATTGAAAAAAGTTTCAGTTATTTATGGGTAAGAAATATTTTGGACCGTAAATTTTTTTGAATTGTATAATTTAAATTTATGTTTTGAATTACATTTGGAAATAATATTTTTAATTGAACAATCTAAATATGCTTTTAGATAAAAAAAATGTAAATTAAATTATATAATATATAAATAAAATATATTTTAAATTAAGTAATCAAATTTTCCTTTAAGATTGTATAAGAGTGAAATACATTGAAAATTTAATGGTGGTGAACAATAATTTTCCCTTTTGTAGCTTAGTTGATAAAGTGGTTGTTATTTTCTGTTCATAGGTTGTACTATATGAAGCTAAATAGTTATGTATGACTAAAGTTGAATTTGGATAAATAACTTAGTTAAGCTAATTAGCCGTAGATTTCATTTATTTTTATAATTGAAGAAATCAATTTGAACTGTTAATTTGTATTGGTTATCCCACAAAGTTTGTTAAAATAAGTTGAAAACAACCATTTTCATAAGTTTCCAAACACTTGCAAAATGCAGGTAAGCTCAAATAAACCTTAAATAAGCTCTTCCTAATAGACCTAACTTCACCATAGCTTAGGAACGTGAATTCATGATTTCTGGATGTATTTATTAATGTAATTATTTTACTAGGGCTTTGGTGCCAAACCCAATGTTTCCTATCTATTGGTGGTTCTATAGTAATAATGGTTGCAAAATAAAATAGGTACACCTTAACATAATATTATGGAGTTTGTTGAGATTTTTTAAGAATTGAACCATCACGACAAAGTAGTCGTGAATAATCTTGATAATAATGTGAAACCGTATCAGAAGTTAATTAAAATATTGAAGATGCATATATATTCTTTGTTGGATTGGAAGATGATTTGGAGGAAGTTCGTGAAGAAATCTTGTGTAAATGAATTAGAAAAATGTTATGCATTGATCTAGAGAAAGACAATTTGCAGAACATTGAAAATAGAAGATATGATTTCTTATTCTATGGCTATGATGACAAAGAAGCAGGCAAAACAATAAAAAAGTTTAAAAATGGATAATTACAAATGTACTCAATATAATAAGGATGTGAACCCAAAGGAACAATCTTATGAAATCATAGGATAATCCAAGTAGTAGGACCACAATTGGGTATTAAAGAAGAATTAAAAAAAAAAAACCAATAATTATTGTGACAACCAATGAGAAAGGATGACAAAGGCCTAATGCTTGCTACAACTACAAGTAGCGATATTCCAATCACAATACTTTATTAAAAATATCTACTATTTTGAATAATAAATGAATAATTAACTTTGTGTGTTCTTATTATGTGACTTTTGATTTGATGCTAGACAAATTAAAAATCTTAAACATTTCTCATAACAAAGTATTTTCACAGCCAGTGGTTGTAAATCCACTATAATCGGAGAAGAAGATAATGTTTCTATTTCAAACAATCTAAACATATGTATTTAAAATTGTCAGTATCAAAATCTAGATCATCTTCTATTTTTTGAACTCCTAATGTTTTCTTTTGTTTGTTTTTTCTTATTACACCTTTTTCCACCTATCATCACCTTTCTCCACCTCCCTTCACTTCAATCTGTTGCAAACACATTTTTTTCCTCTCCCAAGAAGCTCCAATTACATGAGACTTTTGGGGTTGTCGAAATCTTTGAGAAGTTTAAGGACTTGAATTATGTTGAAGATTTGAATACGGACAATGCCAAGTGAATCATCCACTGTTATGAGAGAGGGTTTGAAATGTTCATTTCAATTCAAATACTAAAATAAATTTGTTGAGAGCTTAGAAGGTGGTGAGAGGTGGAGTGAAAAAAATACATTCTACTGTAGAACATAATCCAAAATTTGATATTATATGACATTTTTAAATAATAGGACCAAATTAATTTTATTTAACGAATATCAGGATTCAATTAAGAAAAAAAATAAATATAAAAAACAAAATGAATCATAAACTTAAATATATATATATAAATATAATTACTATTATATGTAATTTCATAGATAAATTTAGGGAATCTCTCTTCTATAACTTTTTAAAGATGTTTTTATTTATTTGCATATTCAATATTATTGCATAATGTAATAAGATGACAAAAGTAAACGAAAAATCCAAGAAATAATTACATAAAACATGAATCATAAGATGTTCAAGCCCCGTTCCAGTTTTGGAAAATTATTAATTCCTCTAAAATCATAAGGAAAAGACTAAAAGACCATTCTATTAAACATAGTTGTTTCTACACCACGCATGCCATTGCTCCTTAGGCCTCAGCTTGGTTCATTCATGGTTGCATTTATAATTTGTTACATTTTGGAAATCTTCATTTACAAAAAGAACACACTAATTCTAGACAGGGTATTTATGTAATAACTGAGTTAAAATTGAAATAGTGTTACACGTATACAAGCTTGACCACAAATAAAAAAAAGAGAGTGAATTGACCCACCCACCCACCCGTGTGTCTGTCTATCATCTACATTATTTACAAATTAAACTGCACCTATAATGAAATTCTAACTCTATATTTGCTTTTTCTTCCAAGTTTCCAATGAACCTTCCCATGAACTTCATTCCTTGTTTTCCAACAACATTATACCTCTTCACCACTCTCTATCTCTAACACTGCAAACAACTCCGTTGGGGAGAAACTTGATTTGATCCTCCTGCTCTCCACTCCTTCCTCTTTCAACCACTTCAGCCTCTCAACCATTGAATCAATTCCACACTCCGGATCTGCAACTCTCAAATATGCAATCTTGCTTCCTCCATCTTCGTTCCTCACACAAACACCTTCAGCATTTGCTTCAGCCTCGCAATTTTTCCTCTTCAGCTCTTCTCTGCATCCTTGTAGCCTTACAATTTCCTTTGCTGCTGTTTGAATCACAGAATTATTATCCGTCTGCCACAAAACATGAAATACAAACTGTTGGGGACATCCAAATTTCAAAATATATACATGCATTCTGTTTCCACCACTTTCCATCACTTTTACGTGAACAAGAAAAATTGGACTTTTAGAATTAAATTAATTTATGATTTTAAATTTTATCCTCAAAATGTTTATGGGAATATATATAAATAAATACACAGAAGATATTCGTAATAATATATATAAAGCAATATCTTTATACTTTGGTTCCATGTGGTAAAATTGAATGCAGGGCCAAGCAACATTGTCTCTGTCTCTGTCTTCTCATTCTCTCGTTGATCATGTGCCTGAAACTGCGATCTCTTTCATTCTCTTCTACGTTATTTCTCTCCACAGGGGAACTTTTTCTCAAGAAAGCAAGCATCCTCTTACTCATGCTCTCTGAATTTGACCCGTTTAGAGGGTTATTTCTTCTGGGTAGGTCTATATATTGAACAAAAGCACTTTGAGTTGCTGGAGGGAAAGCTTCAGCCTTGATCATATGGGAATTTTGAATTACATCGCTTTGATCAGTGGGCAAAAGGGGTTGATCCCAGAAAATCTCACCCAGAAGTTTCTCGGGAAAAAATGAATCCATGAAGTACTGTTGTGCTTAGTTAATTTAGTTAAGAGCGTAAACGAGAGAAAAGGGTATTTATACATTATATGCAGAGGAAATGGGGTGCGACTAGATAGCACATTGAAAACATGGTCAATTAAAACTGTGTTTGACCGTTGGTGGGTCAAAGTTTATACACATAATCAAGCTCCAACCAATTACTATTTTGGAGGGTAGCCCCCGATCAAGAACCAACCAAATGATGGACCCACTTCATCACCCACCTTTCGTGAAACTATAGTCAACTCTGTTTCCGTTGGATTGGGGATGTATATAAGCAAGAAAAAAACATAAAACAACTACAACTTGAGAGTGACCCAAATGAATGATGTCAACACTTGGCATTAATTTAGTTGAAGTTAGAGGTAAAAATAAAATCGTCAAACAAGGTTATTTCATGTAGTTTTTTAAATTAAACTTGATCAGGCAGTGTAGTCTTGGAACTTATAATAAAGAGAAAGAAGAAAAGTTTTAAAAGTTAGCTTACAGAAAACTTTTTTTTATGCAGCTACTTAGTGTAGTGTAGGTAAGATCGTGATCATATCTGTGTAAGCTTGATTGGTATTCAACGGCACCCTTATACACATTAATTCGATTATCTTTTTATTTTGACTAAAAAAAACTGAATATGATAGCAGTGGAAGTACTAAAAGGTTGTAAGGGTTGAAATGCGGTTGCAGAAGGAAATATTATTTATTGAATAATAATCTAACTCAGAAGATACAAAATATGGCATTATTTATGAAGAGGTCGCAAGGGACCGAGTCGTTGAGACTCACATGCATGCAAACATAGATATATAGTAAAAAACACACTTGGAATTCAGGTTGGCGTAGTTTCTCGAAAACAAACCGAGGTTGTAACTGAGGTTTAGGTTTGGGTTGTTGGAGATGTGAAGGCGTGGTCAGCAACATTGCCACCATGGCAGCACTTGTAGTTAACGGAGGTGACCTCCATGACGCGTCCACAAGAGGCATTAGGGCATGTTATGGTTGCGAGAACATCAAGAGTGTTGAATTCGCATGGTTGAGGAGCAGGAAGATGACGCTTGGTCTCATAGTACTCTTGGAAGGCAATGTCGAACCCTTCTTTCACCAGCACTCTGTCTTTCCACTTTTCGAAGTCAGCCACAGTCTGATACATGGGTTGGGCGTGCCCTAAAATCTTCACGTTGGACCCTTTGCTGAGAATGGCCCATCCCTGCGTGTCCTGCTTCAGGCAAAGCAAAGACTTCACAATCTCTTGGATCTCACAGTCCAACTTCTCCGAGTGCTTCTTCTGCCTCTTCCCTTCCACTCCGATCCAGAACCGAGGAACTATCTTCGGGTCATCCTTCCCCAAATGGTAATGCTCTATTATTGCATCTGCCCTCTTTATTGTTTCGTGCCTCTTTATTTTATCCACCGCCACACTGAACTCTCGGCTCCACTTCTCGCTGCCTCCATATATGAACACATACCTATCACCTTTCACCTATTCATTCACACACGCAACAATTTCTGGGTTAATCGGTGAATGTATATAAAGAAAACGCGGTAAGCTGGTTTTGGGGTTTTACCTGTATTCCGTGAAGATTTGTTTTCTTTACTTCATCCCAGAACCATTTCCATTTCTGCGCAAGTAGGTAGGCATCCGATTTTCTGAAAGGGAATGCGTCGATTCCCCATTCGAATATGATGTCCAAGGCATCATCGTTCAGCAGCACGCCCTGTGGCTTCACCACTGGAAGTATAGGTTTACCCTGGAACTTTAGTTCCTCCTCAATCAGCCTTGTTCCTGGCAAGGGTTCAAAGCACTCCACCACGTACCATTTTATGTAGCTCTTCAGAGTGTTGAACACCTCCCTGCGCGCATCACCCCATCCACTCTCCATCGGGATCCACAAGATCTTGAACTCCTCTTTCTTGAATCCGCTCCTGTCATTCGGATCCTCCACTAGTCCCTCGTAAATTGAATTCAGAAGCCGAATCTCGTCTTCTATTCTGTCCAACCCCGAAATGAATAGCAGCACGTACTTGTCTTTGAAAACCTCAACATTCTATTTACCAACAAAACAAACCATCGCTTTTTACTTATAATAACACGATTGAGAGCTTAAATAATTCTACACTGAATTAAAGCTTGACACAACTAATATATGATACGAACCACTGTCCTTCTGGCGTTGCCATCGTATATTTGAGCGTTCTGAGAGCCGTTTTTACTGATCAAAAGCTTCAAAAAGTCTACAATGTCTTTAGGCTTGTTAAAGTTCCTCTTACGCCTCCGGTAGTCTTCTACATGATCTGCATTTTTAAAACATTTCTTTTCATCTTCATCACTTAAGTAAAGTAAAAACTAGATGAAAAGGATGATATTGAAGGAAGCACACAAAAACCTTTTTGCTGCTCGCATATCACTAGTAGCCTGGCAAACTCATCCAGAGCGAGAGAAAGTTTGGCACGAAATTCCAGTAACGGATAGTTCCTGAAACATAAAAAGTTTAGGATTAATTACTCGACAACAAACATTTGACAAGAAGAACATGTTTGTTGAGATAAGACTTACGATACACCCTGGAGGTTGCTATTGCAAGCGACAAGGGAAGCGACAACCCAGTAAACAACAAGGGGGATCTGCTCCAATGCATCCGACAAAGCAGGAACATCCTCGGTGTCATAGCTTTCATCAGCGGACAAGGTTCCCCAACGACTGATCTTCTCAACAGCCTCCAGCACCAGCTTCACTGTTAAGTTCAGATCAACCACTGGAAGCTGTCTATGCTGTACCTGATTCAGCACTTTCAACGAGTTCCCTAGAGGGTCTGATGCCTGATAAAGGTTCCAGAAGTTTCCGTACTCCAAAGCGAAACCCGCTAGAGCCACCAACACTTTTGCATCCCACGAGAAGGTTCTCAGTTGTTGAAGAATCCTTAGGGTTGTTTGGTGTGCGTTCTCCAGCCCCCAAGGGGTTGTTATCATCTGTCACCATAATCAATTGCTAAAACCATGCAGCACCATAATTCATTGTTTTATGAACTAAAAAGTTTACTAAAAATTAAAACCATGCAGGTTTCATATTTCATTTAGAAATGATCTCATAATTTGTATTTTTTAATACAGTATATTATAGTTTTATCTTTAAATAATATACAAAAACATTAGTGAAATCATCCATCTAACGTTTTAATTCTGATAATGGTCTCAAGTTTTGCTTTAATAAAACGTGTGAAAGTATTAGAAAATATACTACTAACTATGTTCTAAGTATATTCAAATGGAGTGATTTCTTCGCAACAAAACGAAGACAAAAACATCGCGATATGATTTGTAATAAAATGGAGTAAGCGAGAAAATACATGGCAGGACATGAGCTTCAGTTTTGAGAATTCTGGTTTGAAAGTGCTTGTGGCAATAACATTTCCTGCAAAACCATTTTGCTCATCGATCTGCATGACACCCAAAATTGTAGTCAGGTATCTGAATACTTGAAGTTATACTTACTAATGACTTAAAAAAGGGAAGCTATAAAACACACAAAAAAAGAGATTTTGTAAGTTATGAATTTGATTTTTGTTAATTTACCTTGAGAATAGCCCCAACAACTCTACTTGATAGCTTGATAACGCTGGACACAACGTTGAAAAGTGGCTCACTATCAAACACTTCGTCATCGTAAGTGTGGGATGCGTACACTTTCTCAATGATCTCAGTGTCACTCAACTGAAATGGGTTTGGCAGAAGAGGCTTTTGTGCAGGTTTAGAGATCGACATGTTGCTACTTCGTACGTTAATTAATTTGGATGGAAATGATCGATGTCTTGTGCTATCATTAAATTGCTCGACCTATTTATAAGTTAAGATTCTCGGAGACTTTACATTTGGAATAATTATTAACTTTAGGCTGGAGGAGACAAATTTTAGAGAAAAATAAAAAAAGCACATAAACAAACAGCTTCTTTATTTGCTGTATAGAAAACGTGAAATGTGCCCTCTCGTGCAAAGTTCAGGTTTGCCCTAATGGAGTCTTTGGTGAGTGGCGATATGATAAAGGATATAATTGCCATGTTTCTGTTGGTGTTGGAATTCGATGAAACTTTAGCTTTCTCAAAAGATGGTAGGTCACTTGTCTAAAGGTGCAAGGCAAGAAGATTACCGTGGACAATGTTACCATGCAAACCTTATATGACAGTGATTTGTTTCCTTTGGAATGGAATTTCCTTGAACTTTTGTTTTCTAGAAGGACGTACGATTGAAGATCACTTGTCCATGGTACAAGGCAGGAACATTTCGTAGGTCTTCATGGTGAATTTTGTTTTCATCATTACGTTATTTTTATTTATACTTCAAATGAAAGCACTTAGTTTAACGGGTTCTTTGAAAGCGATGCAACGTACATGTATTCTTTGTTGAAAATAATACAAATATGAGTCAAAATTTTACATCAAATAAAAATAACAAAGTTATAAATCATTTATTATCTTAAAATTTTAGATCAGCGTCGTATATGAAATAAGAGGTTATATATAAATATATAAACCCATCGTTCATACCCGTATATCCTTTCAAATGTAATATGTGATTAGGCTTGAAAGTCAGACAGATATTTCTAAATATTATATATTCGTAATTGAAGGTTCACTCACTCACAATTAATTGCTTGATCTTGAAGCATTAAACAACTAAAATTGCGGTGAAATGAGGCATACTCGTTTTTCTTGTCATCTTTAAAAACTTGTGTTCATTCACAAAGAATTAATACAGTTGTGGTCCCTATGGTCATTTTATAGTTGTTAGGTTTATCGTTTTTTCCATTTGAATGATTTAGATCTCACCGAAGTGCCTTAGTGCGAAAATATTTTCCTTGAGAAAGACCGACCAAAGGTTAAGGCAAGAACATTATGTTGGGAAAAGTTATTCGATGAATGAGAGTCGTTCTGAATCAAATCGATGCCGACAAAGACGATGGTGTGACAAAGAAGCAAATCCTGATACGCATGGTAAAATTATTATTTTTATAATAACTTCATTTAATGAGAAGCTATGCTTTTTCTTTCCACAATTGAAAAGTGTGAAGTTATAAATAGATTTTTTATATACTTTTTTTTAGAAAAAGAAAAAAAAATTATTTTATTTATAGGCTATACCATGACCACAAAACATATGATCCAAGATAAAAAATAATTAACTAATTAAGACATTAGCATTATGATTCCAGGCTTTTACGTGCACGGAGTGCACCGTAGGCATGGTGATCCCAGTGACACTACTTTATCAAACTTCATCACAACAAATTTGACAATGTTTTTATAATTTATTTTATTAAAAATTTAAACTATCGTATAATGAAAATATATTATTTAGATAGGAATTTAAAAATTAAAATTCTAAAACTTTATGAGGACAATTGAATTATATAAAATTAAAAAGGTTCAAATTGCATCTAAATAAAAGGTAAAAAAAATTAAATTCATATTTTGAATTTATGTTCATCATTTCCGTTTTTTTTTTCAAATACATTCTAATGGAGATGTCTATCAGTAGTTTGCGTGGAAATTTAGGGGGAAAACGTTTCCTCATTACAAATTGACATGGGACTAGTGATAAAAGAAAATGTTGATAACTATCTTACAGGAATTAATTTTATGTGTTTACATGGTTCCTCTCACTGTCTCCTTGTAGAAAAGAATTTTCTAGAAATAGATTTTTGGTTTGCTGGAATATAAATTTACTTATCTAATTTGGCTCAGTCCTCCCATATATATATATATATATATATATATATAAATTTACTTATATGTTAGGATCGAGTATTTATCACTAATTCAAAAGTTATAGTCATTAATCAGAGTATAACTTTTTTTACTAACGTGTATAGTGTATAATGCACTATAAAAATATCTAATTTTAGAAGGGGTTAATTAGTTGAGGTTATGATAACCTCTAGTAAAATACAATATATCAGAGATTTTAAAAACCCCAGTTAAGTACCAGGGGTTTTCTAAAAACCCCCGGAAAATTTAAATTTTAATTAATTTTTTCATTTTCATTTTTTTTGTAAGTTTTAATGTTAGAAACAGTGTCTCGTCTCAGGTGTCGTCGTGTGGTCGTGTTCTATTCAGCGAGCGTGGTCGTGTTCTA
>Ga0214545_1000318_pt1 | contig 71267 bp, 28 predicted proteins | sample CNSS4metaG_FD_160064 | JGI IMG/M metagenome (GOLD analysis project Ga0214545, IMG submission 160064) | Root nodule microbial communities from cowpea collected in UCLA plant growth center, Los Angeles, California, USA - CNSS4 | ecosystem: Host-associated > Plants > Roots > Nodule | place: USA...
TTGAACTATTCAATTTAGATGTATTTTTTTATACCATTCAGATTTAATGTTTTGGGAGATGTTTTTTAGATTAGAAAACACTTTCTAGAACACCCAATCCAGGAATTATAAAAACTAAAGAGGTGTAGAGATTTTTATTATAATTTTAATAAGGGAATAGAAAGGGGGTGCACGAAGATAAAAGGGGGTGCTCGAAGAAAAGGCCTATCATACAGGTCACTGTCACTTTGTCCCTCTTTTTTATATAACGCAAGTAATGAAGTGGACAACCCAGTTTCAGAATTGTTATGTTTTACATTCTTTTCAAGTCTTTACGTCTTTAGTATTTAAAAGATATTGAAGTAAAATAAATTCAGAGTTACCATCCTATTTACGGCTTTTTTGTTTTCTGGATATTTTGACCAACAATTTGTAAAATATGGTCGGTTGAAAATTTATTTGTAAAACTGAGTCATGTCGTTAGAGAGGAGGACGACATTAAAGGTGAAGTCGTCCTCCCCAAGCCGGTTTCCTTTTTTCTTTTTTTAAAAAACGAAGTCAAACAGGAGGTCGGTTTCTGCATATATAATACTGAAGTCGTCAGACAAGTGGCCGGTTTCAATTTTTTTGTTTTTTTTTTTAACGTTGAAGTTTTATTTTATCTTTTAAAAATTTTCAGTTTTCAGTTTTTTTTAACCTTTTAGATTTGATAAATTTTTTTTACACAATTTTGTTAACAGTAGTTATTATATTTAATTTGTTGGGAATTAATTTTTTTTATTGGTACAATAAATTAATTTAAAAAAATACATTACATAATAGAAATAACATAATAAAAATTCGCAGCCTAAAAATACATAATAAAAAGCACCTAGGTATGTGATAGGTGCCTATCTATTGATCTTAAGCAATGTATGGGACAAAAGCACCAATCAGAAAAAAGAAAAGGTTACATTTGCATTTTTATGTTTCAACCATGCCCATATTTTCACTTGGGCCAAAATGAAAATTTGAATTTTTTATAATAATTTTTTATTTATAATAGTGATTATTTTAGTAATCAATAATTTTTAATTTTGTAAATTGATATTTAAATTGGTCACTACAGTAACTAACTATTTTTTATTTTTAAAATTGATTTCTAATAGAAGATTAGAAGATTTTCTTGCAATGAAAATAATATCTTCTTAGTTAATAATAAACAATTAATTGTTTATAAGAAATAGTTATTTTATAGTGTCTTTAACTTAACATTATTGTAACATTTAATTATATAAATATATATATATATATATATATATATATATATATATATATATATATATATATATATAAAAGTTGAAATTCATAATTTTTAAAAAAGATATAGAAAATAGAAAAAGAATCCTAATTAAAAAAAAAAGTCCTATTGTACATAGCTTCCTCTCACAAAAATTGAATCAAAATGAAATTGAACTTAAACGTTGCAATTTAAAAGCCACTGAGTGATCATAAAACACAAACAATTGAGATATAACTTGTGAAACCAATACAATTAGAAATGGTAAAAATAAGAAGAAAAAAAAAGCATAAAGTATCACAAAGTAAACAAATAAAATTTTATACATAAACGTAAATTTTTCCCTTGTTTTTCAAATTGAAATATGTTATCTTGAACTTCTATGAACTTTCTCTTCCTGAATAATCCAATCAAGTACCATTTCTGTAATTTGTTTTTAGTTGGTAGACAAACACTATCTACCTTATGCTAATGTCCATGGTTCGGAGTAAAAAACCTTTACAATCTTAGTGCATCATCAGAGTCAAGAAAGTACAATTATGTGAACATGCTAATTAAACTCATAAAACCTGGTATCGTTAAAATTCCCCTAATTAAACAACGGAAATACACACATTATAACTTCAATTAAAGTGAAACAGCATACCTGCATTTTAACATGATTGAGATATGGTTTGGTTCTGTATTAGTTTCAAGTTTTGTTACCTTTTGAATTTCTAAAACATGTTAATTATGATAAGTTTAATATATTTTTCTTCTTAGTTGAAAATTTTGTTTATCACAAAAATAAAAATCTAATATAATTGGATTAAAAAAACTACATTAATTCATTTTTAAAGTTTGAAAATAAAAATGTATTAAAATATCCACACTTTGAGTTAACCTAAGAATGTTTTGAATAACGGTGGTGTTCCATAGACATGTTAAAGGAAAAAGGAAAAAGTTGATGCTTTACAGTTTTGTTTGATTGATTATAAAATGATTAAATAGCCTGAAAGATAGAATGAATTAATGTGTCATTTGAACACATAGTATTCGCAAGCTTTTGATGTGTTATTGGTAGAAAATATAGGCATAAAGGAGTTCATTCCACACATCAGGCACACCAGGGAGGCACCAATGAATGCAATCTGCATAAGTTTTTGGGTTTGCAATCTGTTCTTGTGTTGGAGAATCCCACTGCTTCCTGTAGATAGATGGGTGTCCTTCTTTTCTGTATTCTGAGAGTTGTGTGATGTTAAGCATTTCAACATTCAAACCTCTTTCTTTCAGATCATCAACCACATTCTCCACCACACGCATCATTTTAGGGTCAGATCCCTTGCCCCAATACCCTTCCTCTGCAATCATATCACTTTCACTGTAACAATTGTTACCCTTTGCAGCTCCCCATTCCTCAGCCCTGCATGCACTTCTACATTCATTCATTCTCGTATAATCATTACTTTACTATATAGAACAATCATTAAAAAATCTTCGAAAAGTTTCTACCAATAAAAAAAGCACCTAGCTAGCATCAATGGCATTTAACGAAAAAAGCAAGATAATTTTGCTTTTCGTAGAATCAATACAACATATTGGAAACGTGAAATTTGAGTTTGATTGAAAAATCATATATAATTACTTCTCAATGTTTGAACATTTTTTACGGGAGAGGGTTCCACCATAGATATTTAGGATGAATTGGCCCACCTCCATGTGCATCAAATTGTAAATGTAGTTTCCCCACTTCAAAGAATTGTACGCGACAAAAACCCTTTCAACACAAAAGTTTGAGTTAATTTTATCACTTTTATCATTAAACTCGTATTTTGGGGAACGAACCTATGTAATGGCTATGATTCTATATATCACCAGTGAACAAATATGATAGTTATTATATATGTTAATGTGGATACCTTTCATGGGTGGGTGACATGCTAACGAAAAACAAACGGGTCTTGTTACGGTTGACATGAACTTCCAACCAATCGGACCAGGTTCTGAGGGCCATTTCATACACTCTCAACATTTCCACACCTTTGTAGACACCATCTGGGTCTCCAAATGATCCCCACCTGTTTGTTCAATTAACACCGAGTCAAAATTAATTTGTAAAGTGGAGTTAGATGCATGATTGTGTGTTGAATATTACAACACAACCCTACACGATCATGTCATGTGGTGGTTGGAATTGAAGTTAGAGCTGTTGGCATGCAACTTGATGGTTAGGTTATAACTGCTGAACTTACAGAACATTCATGACTGGCCTTCTCCACCACAGATATGTGTTGAAAACCAGAAAATCTGCATCAGTCCAATACTTTGCGTGTTTTTCTATTGCCTTCACTCTCACCGTGCGTTCTACCACCCTATGGTTTACTGGGTCATCTGAGTTTGATTCTACAAGTAATGGGGACCAATAGTGCTCGATACTTGCATTGTATTCCTTCATTAAACATGTTAATGAAACATAGCAACATAGACAGTAATAGGTTATGTAAAGTCCTATGTTTAATGAGAACTTACTTTGGCCCTGAAAATGTTGAGTGAAGCATTAGCAGTGGAATGCATGGATTTGAGGGTTTTGGGAAGTATAGAGTCAACAAGACAAACCATGGAAACCCATTGGCCTCTGATGAGTGAATCCCCCACAAACACAAGCCTCTTGTTCCTTAGTCTTTCAAGCAATGCTGTGGCATTGAACCTTATTAACATAGAAACAACCACATTCCACAAACCTCAAAAACTATACCCAAACCTAAAGATTGTTTAAGAACATAAACATGTAATAATTATCTTAGAACAGACCTTGGAAGATCACAGTGGTGAGGTTGCCATCTCCAATTCTGATAACCAAGGTCCTTTCTTCCGAACTTCTCACAAGCCAATTGATCTGACATGAAGCTGCATTGCTGCTCTTTGTACAATGGATAAGATTGGTTATCAAAAACCCACTTACCAGAGAACAAGTCACACTTTGATGATGGTGATGAGAAAGAGGAATTGTTAGAGGTATTTATGGTTGGAGATAAGTGTGCTCTATCATGTCTTACATAAATGGTAGTAGTGAGAAGAAGAAGAGTGGTTAAGATGGCTACAAGAGAATGAAAGGTGTTTCTAACTCCCCAAGAACTTCCTGCTACCATCACTTGCTGTGTCTTTGCCATTTTCATTTTGGCTTCTTCGTTTCCACAGCAACATTCCTTCCTCCTTTTTGAAGTTTCGTTGCAATCGGTTGGTGAGAAAGGTTTGTATTCTAGCTTAGACAACTTGTCCACTAAAAGTAGTTGGTAGAGTATGATGCACTTCCAAGCCTTTCTTATTCATCATATATTCCCACTCAAAATGGTATCATATAAGTATTTCATGGAAAAACAAAAGAAAAAAAAAAACTGTTAAGAATGGTACCAATTTTGTTATGATTAAACTTGGATTTTAGTTTTTTTAGTACAGACAATAATTTTACATCGTTCACGAATTGAGGTCAAACATAAATCAAATATTTCTTTCATTTTAAAATATTTTTTAAAAGATAAAAACATGACGAAACTCCGGTTAAAAACAGATAATGCCTCGTATAGAATAATTAATCCTAAGGATATATTGACTCACTTGGGATTAAACAGTTTTAATATAAAAAATTAACTTAGTTAACGTTTTAATAAAATAAATTCTTCCAATGCTACTTGATTTGCTCCGTAAGTACACGGATTTTCTAACTTCACTATATTTATAAAAAAAAAATGGTGAAGCTACTTCACTTTTATTTATAATTGATAACAACGTTCAAGCGAGAAAAGTGTCCCCAAAATTGAAATGAAGGGATAGAAATAGATTCTAACACATTCTCTATTATTGATTCAAATTTATTAAAACCATAAGATCAAGTTTTTCTAAGATAAAAGTGAGTTTCATAAAATATATAAATATATACGTCAACTTTCATAAAATTTAACCATTTAATGAATGCACTTATTATTTCCGAAAAGTGAAATATTGCATATATATTTCAGGCTATTTAGTGTGAGGTTGAAGAGAGTGATTAGTTAGAGATTTAGAACTTAGGTTTTGAGTTGATAAATTAATATAAATTAAAGCAGCACTTTTAGGTATTTATTGTTTACAACTTTTATATGATATGACTTAAATGCAGGCCCAGTTTAACGATAGAAATAGCTTTAGGTTGTGTTGTTGACGTTTTCACCAATCGATAACATTGCTTGAAGTAAGCTCGAAGCCTCATTGTGCTTTCCACATAATTTAAATTAAAAATCAACTAACAATTATCATATAATAATATTTCTCAATATATCTTTTCATCTTGTAGTGGATAACAGATCAGATATTCTTCAGATTAAGTTTATTTGGTGTTCTCATGACAGAGAAGAAAGAAAAAGAAAATTGAGAGCGAAAGAACAAATCTTAAAAATGCACAATTTATAATAAAATATGGCAAAAGAAGAAAAAAAAACAGAGTGAAACAAGAAAATTTAAACAAAAACAGTAATTGTAGCATGAAAATAGAAGTTAATTAGAATATATACAATGGGTGAAGTGCTTTTTTACGTATAGTAATAAAAAAATTGGATGAAGGGTTCAATCAATTTTACTTGATGAAGAGGCAAAACATTTTTAATTCAATTTTTTTTATTAATGACTTTTGCACCTATTTTACAAAACCTTTACTTTTGCACTTTCCTATACACAAAAACTTTCACCCTGAGTTACAAGGTTCAAGGTTGAATCAAGGTGAAGAAGAAAATCCTTATGTGAAGAAATTGAGGAGTTACTTGTAGTCTACCACAATACCATTTTATAGATGCCTCTACTTAAAATTTAGTTATATATGAAGTTTGTGTTTCCTTGTTAATTGGAATTAGTGTACATATTAAATTAATTTTAAGATAGTGTATAATAGTATATTCTTATCGAATATTGTTGTTGAATTTATATATTAATTATGTCACCACAAACGTTCAATCTAGTAAAATATGTTTGGATTAAATTAGTATATATGCGTGTTTTTAGAATATGGATTAAATTATATTGTGGATCAATTCCATGCTATTAGGGTTAGAATTAGCCAATACTTTGCGTTATTCGAGAAAAATGAAGAAATTGTCACACACTTATTCTTCTGTTATAAAATAGCTCAAATTATTTAGAATTTATGTGATAGATGGATGGGAGGAAGCTCACTCCACCATAACCAACCAAAGCTTCACTTTCAACATTTTTACCTAATAGAACTAAGTGCAAGATAGAAACAGTGTTTGAAATTGACATAAAAATTGTATTTTACATGAGTTTTTGAATTAATTAATGAAAAAAAACCATTTTTTAAAACTTTCCAGAAACCCTAAATCTGTAATTGTGATACATAATTGTTAGTCAAACAAAACAACAAAACATTTATAATAATTAAGAGAAGAATGAAAGTTTTAAAATAATTTACAAAATAACATTGAATAATTCATTTTAAAATGATTAAAATATCAATATTCAACAATATTTGTTAAATTAATATGTTATCAATTGATACTATATACAATCTTATCATAAATAGAATGACTACACGAAGAAGTACCTAATTATACATTCAATACCAACAATTATGACTTACGACATAATGTCAATATGATAGTGTTGTATGCGGTATCAATTGTCCTGTGGTAAAGGTCAAGTGGATCAGGTCACAATCAAATGATGACATTTGAACTGTTACTAATAGCTATAGTAGAAATAGTTGTGCTCTGATTAATAGCTATAGTTTGTTATCAAGTTGTAAGTGCTCAATCTTAACAATTGGTATCAGAGTCAATGTCACGAGTTTGATTCTACGAACTCAATAGTTAGAAAAATAAAATAATTAAAAGTTACCTTAAAAAGATGTTATAAGTTGATTGTGTAAAAAAAACAAATTAAAAACGTTTGTTTATGTCATGTTACCTAACATATGTAAAAGACACTTTTAACATTCATTTCTTTCATAAAGTTACACAAATTATAAACTTATGACTATCAATGTTTTAACAATTCAATTAAAATAGGTATTGTAATTGTTTTATTTTACATTAGTACTTGCTTAGAGAATTTTACCAACAAAAAACAAACTCCCGATAGTAATTTATAATTGTCATCAATAAAAATGACAAGGGATGTGGTTGTAACTTTAATTATATCATCTTCGTTTCTAAAGTAAAAATTCATTTCATTCCCACATTTAATAGACAAATTTTTTGTTTCATTCTTATTGTCATCGAAAAACAAGTATATATTCATAATTGTGCTCATACAAAATCATATTATTAAGTATTAAATGTTAAATACAAATAAAGAAACTATAATTATATAAATATCAAATGGCAATTAAATATATGTTAGATATTTATAACAAAGAGTAAACAATAAAATGTGTGTTTTAAAAATAAGTTATGAAATTAAGGATAAAAAAAGTTTATGTAAGTTTTGTAGATTACATAACTATGTTTACGTGGACTAGCTCGGTGTAACTTAATATTAAAAATAGTATATTGTGTATTGATAAAAATACGGAACAAATATGTTTATATTCATTTTCATCCTCATATTTAATTCAAAAAATTTAGATATTAATATCTTTACTCATATTCATATCCTGTCACTACAAAATGGAGATGAATCTAAATAATACATGCTAAAATCGGTTTATTTAGCATCCTTGATTAAACATGAACATAGAACACCTGACAAAAAAAATCAACAATAATAAAGAATTAGTGGTGTATCTTCAAATAAAAAATAATAACAATTATTACTATTGAAATTAAATATTTAAAAATAAGATTTTAAAAGTTGTTATATAATATAAAATATATATATATATATATATATATATATATATATATATATATATATATTATAAAAGTGGATATAATATATAATATTCATATTCATCTAATAAATTTATAATTAAAATATATGTATATATTATTAGGAAATATTTATTAAAAATACCAATTTTATGTTGCTACTAATTTTATCCACCAATATCATGTGAACATTTTTTAATATAGTAATTTTTTCCACTCTAACATCTCATCTCATGAACATTGTTTATCAACATTAAACAGTAGCTTCAACAAATAAAATGTCCATCACTGAGTTAACAACACAATAGATGGTAAAGTAATATTCAACATCACCTTTCATCAGTTAAAATTAATCAAAAGAATTCCCCAACAATCAATTATCCTCCTATTGCTAATCCTCTACGATTTTAAGCATGAATTTAGCGATCCACTCAATAAAAATTTACTTTTCAGTTTTCATATTAAAAATATTCCTTTCCATAGAAAAATTGACCATTGACAAGTGACAAAGTTGTCACGTGACAACAGGGTTAGATATACACCAATAGTTTAAAATAAAATTGTATCACTTCTACACAATTTTTTTAAAAATAATATAGAATAATCCACGAGACACTTGTGTGCATATATTAACACACTTTTCATCATTTACATACACATGCGAAAGTCCAATCAATGCAGAGAAATGGTGGTGTCGTCCTTTAAGAAACACAAGAATTGAGATAACCATGGTTCCATGAAAGAATGTTATAAAACTAATATGAACATCATATGAATAAGTTTTTGAAAAAGTTAATAATAAATAAATGTTTGATATTGTACTTGGTACTTGGCAGGCAATTGGTACAGTTCAGAAAGGAAGAAACACAGGCTGCAACCATATTCATATGTATGGTCAATTTTCCAGTTTCAAAATAATGCAGCAATAATGGAGTTATCAGTCTCAATTAATGCTTTAAAAAAAATTCAAACGTGAGAGAGAAAGATAGAACTGAAAAATGAAGATTCAAGAAAGCAAATTTATTTGAATAATGGCTTAGAACATACAATAGAATATTAATTATATGCACAAATCAAAGGTAGTACCTTTTTTTTTTCTCTCATATATCTCCATCCATCATCAATCTTTTTCGTTTTTATTCTTTTCTGTGTGGCGTGTTTGCCGAAGATGTTTTGTATATACTTCTCTATCTTTTTCAACTAAGGAAAAAGTTAAAACTTGCATAAATTTTGAAGACATAAGTTTAATGCCTCAAATATAACCTATGAAATATCCGATGCACTTTATACAACGTTATCATATTTTAAATCTCAATTTTGGCTTTTGTTTTGGTATATTATATGTTTCGGGGGTAAGAGCACCTATTATCAATACTTGAATTACCTTCAAGTTTTTTGTTTTGTGCTCTCTTTAACTAACTAGTCCAATCCTTTGTTCAATGCGATCTTTATCTTCTTCTGTCCGGTTAGTCGGACGATCGGGGTACCTATCTAAAAGGTCCTGATGCTTAAGTCAGTTAAGGCCGATCGGCGAGTGGTAATAAATGTTGTAATAAATGCGGGTTTCAGATCCTTACCAACCTACCTTAGGCCTCTATTTATAGTTTTTAGTATGGGCCCGCGATTAAGGTTTTTTAATCATGGCCCAATTGCTTTTTAAACTTGATTACTGACTTGCATTATCTTATTTTACCTTTAACTTACTGATCCAGGTTTTGGTATGGCCGCCCGACCGGAGAACCGTGCGTCCTGTCGGTTGTCCTTATGACTGAGGGTCTCCGTAGAGGTGGAGACAAAGTGCAACTAAAAATGAAGACGGGGCGGGGGGTGTGTTTAGTCCGTTTGACCGACGGGTAGCCGATTTAGTGTGTTCAAAGTTGCTACATCAACGTCCCAAGGTGAGGTCCGCCTGTAGCGGGTGGCCTGCGACCGCTTGACCTTGGTCCGCCTGACCGATGGGCCATATAGTACATTATAAAAAAAAATTAATATTGTTATAAAAGATGAAGAATGGTTTATTATATTTTTAAAACTTATTGAAACATATTTTAAAAAACAAATTTGTAGAAGTATATGAGTTAAAATGGATCTTTGTTTGAATGTGACAAATTTAACTTTATTTTTTGAGTCAATTATTTACGGAGTCTTTAAAAGTTATAGATGTTTGTTGATAAGTTTTTGAATAGTTTTTTTTTCTTTTTATCCGAGGTTATGGAAATTTTCTCCTTAATTTTTTATTAGTAGCTATTAACAAAAGTCTAAATAATGGAGTAACTTTATATGAGATTTTCTTGTTCCTAGTTAGTGTAATCACTACCAGAAATATTGTATTTATCGACGGATCGATACCGACGGATATATATTCGTCGGTAAATGATCTTTACCGACGGACTTATCGACGGATATCCATGGTTTTCATTACTGACAGATTATTTCTTTGGTAATGTTTGTATGAAGTTGTCTTCTTAGTTACTGATGGATTAATCAGTTCGTAATGTTCATATGAAATTGGTCACTTATGCACCGATGGTAGTGGCGTACTTATCAACGGATGATATCATTCGGTAAAGTTCTCGCACATATGAAATTGCATTTCACTTTCCTCTTCCCCCAAATTCAATTTCTTCCCAAAACGCAAATCAAAACCCTATGTTGCTGATCGTGGGTCTGGCTTGTCGCTGTTGTCACCTCTATGCTGCCACAGTGGGTCTGACTTCCACGTTCATGTTGGTTGTCGGTTGAGGAAACACAACGACTCTGTATTTTCATCGGCCACCACGTTCTTCGACCCTCGCTGTCGTTTTGGTGAGTTTCATTCATTTTGGTTCTTGTAATGTTGATTGCTGCTACTTGTTCTCACATGGTTCTTTGATTTGTAAGGGATTGTGTTCGATCTTCCCACATCTTCGTTGGTCATAGAGAGCATTGATCTTGTGGTGTGTTTGTGAGATATTGGAGCTATTGTAAGGTGTGACCACTTATCCCTTTTTCTCTATATTTTAAATTCATTGATTGGTTATGCTTTTGGTTTAATTGTTGATTGGTTCTGTTTTTGGTTTGATTATCGTTGATTGATGCTTAGTCCAAATTGAAATTGTCTGAATTGTTATTTGGATAGAATGATGGTATTTGGTAAGATTATTTTTTAATGCATTGATTGGTTTATGTGTTAATTCTCTCCCATTCATAGTCATGGTGCAGTGAGGTAGTCACGCATCTCCCCCATTCTCTTCCAAGAATTGAAGAGTATGAACCTATGTCACTTAGGTTCTCCAACCTCAAGCCTAAGAACGGAGAGAGAAACCCCGTGAGAAAGTAACTAAAATTGGAACTGTTTTAGGATCTATCAAAATTGTGTTTTTTACTTAGTTCATATTCTATTTATATAACTACTAAGTACCACTAGTTAGCTAATTGAACTGCTAAGTAAAACTTACTTAAAATTCTCTCCAAATTAACCAAAACTAAGTTAAAACACATTCTAAATAGGTTGCATTCCACTCTGGTCCAGCTGGCATGATTCAGGCCACTTCTTGTGCTTCAAAGCTACTCAACAATTCACCAAATGCACCTCTAAAAGCCTCCCAAATCCTATCAACAATTTTTTAAAATCTACCTTACTGTGCTAAACTTAGGTAGATAAGGGTAGCATGACATTGGTCCAAGACTCCACCCTATATCCCTTTTCCAGGGTTCTCTTGCTTCCAACAAATGTAATTGGACTTCCCACGTATATTCCCAATGTTAAATCAAGTATAAAAGCTAAATTCTAAAAAGTCAACCCAATATGTAAAGATTAATCATTTGTGAAGGTTAAGTGAGATGATTATAATAAACTCAAAAGATTCATTGTCTCGTATGAAACATTTATTAAAAAATATATTTTATGTAGATTATTTACTTGATGCGAATATTGTTATGTAAAAAGGCAACAAGATGAAGGATAGCTTATTAAGGCACAACATATGTGGAATGGGAAACACAAAGGGTGAAACTACTAAAAAAAAGTTATGCATATTGCATTGATTAGTAATTCAATTGAAGTAATAGTATTTCTACATCAGGTGCTTAAGGAACAAATGTAGAAATTACATATTACATTGATTGCAACCAAATGTGAGATACATATCATTTACCACATTGAATTCTTGAGGACTTATAGATGTTGATTCTCATTTAAAAACTATGATAGAAGTAGATGGTGAGAAACAAGAACTAGTCAAGAAAATGATGAGGAACAAAGTGTGGAACAAAAGGTTAACAACGAAATGTTATCGTAGAACAAGTTATGAGGAACAAATAATTGTTCAAGAGGAGATTGATACTAAGGATTTACATGTTGAAAAATAACATGGTAAAGAAACGAATGCTAATGGAGAAGAAGGTTGTGGTAAGGACTCATTTTTAATGATAGTTGAGGGTGGTTTATACAAGTCACACCTCTTGTTTACAAATAAGACAACATTAATGATAAGGTGAAAGAATATTCTCCTTCAAAGGTTGAATTCAAGATAATATTTGTGTGAGACAAAGGGGAAATGTTCCAACACCTATGTCTTTTTTAAGGGCAAGAATAAAGAGCTAAGCATACTATTAGAAGGCGTTATTAGAATATACTTAATGCACACTGTGTTAGAAAGTCTATCTAATGAGAAAAAAAATCAACCAAAGTTACCTAGTGAAAATGATGATATTTATGCACCTAATGGTATACATCTAACACACAAAGGATATCTACAAGTTCAAAATGTGGACGAAAACAATGGTGGAAAAGGTGCATTCCGCATCTTAATAAAAGTTCACATCACTAGTCCAAAAATCACCTTTTACATCAGTTGTATAGGACATATTACATTGGTTATAGACCTGATGTAGATGCAACTGATGTAACAAGTTTTAGATATTTTACATCGTTTGTTAAACTGGTGTAAAAAAAAAGGATCATATAACATCGACTATAATCACAACTAGCAATGGAACAAATATTTGTAACCCTGAATATTTGCGGGTAAAATTCGTCACGAATAGTAAATGGATACCTTAAACGGGTACTCATGGGTAGCAAGTAGCGGGTAAATTACTAATCGTTAAACGGATCGGAGCGGGTATCATACTACCCATACTCGCGGATATTCGTCACCCATTAAGAAAATGAAACTATACTTTTATCCCCCATTTGGTTATCTTATTTTAAGTTGTTATGTATGTATATACTTCTTCTTCTTCTCTCTGTCGTCTAAGGTTCAATAGCAAACCCTTAGTGATTGAGCCAACAACAAGTAAGCAATTACATTCTTCCTTGTCTTACATATGTTGGCGCTACATGTTGATTCTATTGCTTTTTTTGGGAATTTTTTTGCCTTGTTTAGTGTTTGTTCTTCCCTAATTCTATTGTTTGTTTATTTAAAGCTTACCTTTTCAATTCAAACACACATCCTAGTTTTTTTGGGAATGTTGATTCTTCCATCATTCTATTGTTTGTTTCTTTAGAAGTTGCCTTTTTTATTCAAACACACATCCCAGTTTTTCTTCTTCATTTTTGCTAATAAAAAAAATACTCTAGTTCTTTTCTAACATATTTGATTTTGTTCTTAAGCTATATACTTGGTTGGGCTTGTTGAAACTTAGTCTAATTAGGGCAAATCATGGGAAACTAATTATTTAAGTACTATTTGTTTTTAATTTATTTCTTTTGCAATTTTATTTGGATCTCATTTAAAAAACTAATATTTTTTTAAATATCCACAGGTATCCATGGGTATGTCTAGATTTAAAAAAGTTCACGATTTTTTTTATGCAAGTATGTAATAGGAGAGGGGACAGGTAACATGTCAATTTTTTCGTACGGGTCGAATGGCAGGTGGGCATTATCTATGCCTGACCCGACCCATTGTCATCCCTAATCACAACCGATCTAGAATGTTAGTGATTTAAAGAAAAAATTGATAGGAATGTTGATCGTCGCGGGAAGAAGAACAGTGGCACGACTTGGAGCCCACCGTAGCTGATGGAGATGTGCACGAGGGTTGCCGTTTGGAGCACACCACAACGTAGTCACCAACAGTCTACTGCATCTGTGGATGCATTTGCCCTCTGTATATACACATTAACATGAATCATTATTCAATCTAGCAAAAACGAAAGGACAAAGGCACATTCATTAAACCAAAACCCAAATTCAACAAAATCCAAAATCAACCCAAAATCAAGGTTGAAACCATAATACAACAAACACATAACAACCCAAAATCACATTCATTTAGCCTAAACCCAAAATAAAACAAAACACAAGCATTTTAACCTTGCCCAAAGTAGATTAAGGTTCAGGTGGGATGTCACCACAGCTTTGTGAGGCTTCATCGGAAATAGCAGCAATGACTCAAGGTAATGGCGAACGAGATATGAGTGGTTCTGCAACCGTTGTGGCAAAGGGGACACGGGTTAAAAATTCTAAAAGGTAGACATAATAATCCCTATTTGACAATTAGGAATCACTTAAATGTGGGAAATGTCTCAACTATAACACTTAACTGATTATTTGAACATATGTTAGCATTTTCACCCGTTGAGAGATAAATATCATCATATATATATTTTTTAAAAGAATCAAGTATTAAAAAAAACTCATTTTGAAACCTATCAACCACCAATAAAGATGGCAAAACGGACCTGACCCAGCAGTCAACCCGCTAGCTCGCTAAAATCTAGCAAATCAGGTTTGAATTTTCAACCTACGAGTCCGCTTTAACTCACTTAGCCTGCTAGTCCGTTTAATTTCAAATATAAATCAAAATAAAATAAAAATTTGAAAATTATTATTTTTGTGTATTATATTATTTGAAAGATGCAAATATATAAAAGTATTATAATTAAATTATTAATAGTTATAAATTAAGTTTTAATTATTAGTTACGATGTAAAGATAATAATTATTTTAATTTGTTCACATTAATTAATCAATTAAAACTTAAAAAATATTCATGATGTATTTTTAATATATACATCTATAAATATAATTAAAAACATTTAAAAAAACCTAAAAAGAAAAACATGATGGGTCAGTCCGTCACCCAACTTTTTTTTAACGAGATGAGTTAGAATTTTCAGTTCATATTTTTGAAGAACTAATAACGAGATGAGTTAAAATTTTCAGTTCATATTTTTTAAGAACCAATAACGAATCGAGCCAAAATAGACCTTATCTATTTTGTCACCTCTAACCACCAACTATAAGTTTCAATGACTCAATCAATATTTTATTTTTTAGTAAATAAATATATTATAAAGCACTCACAATGCCTACTTATTTAATATTAATATTAAGTTAAAATTCACCTAAGCGATTATTTCACAGGTCTAACTATATAAACTCTTAAAAGATAACATGCTGAACTAATTCACAACTACGAAAAGTTCTCTATCAATAAAAAGGATACGAGGATATTCGAAACGAAAGTTCGCAGTTGGAAATTTTATCATTTGTGTATGAATCTGTATTGATAACATATATATTATATTTTAATTTTTTTTAAAAATATTTATTTATTTATTTACTGAGCGAGTTGATGAAGATTTTAAATATACATAATTGAAAAAGCGGAAGAAGAGGACAAAATAAAGGGTGGGTAGAGCCTGCGGTACAGGGATGATATGAAGAGCATCTATTATCTCGTGTAAATGTTAACTTATCACCCACTTGCACACCAACTTGCATAAACCGACGACGATTCGGTGATTATTCAAACAAACCAACCCATGCTGCACCACATTTCTTTTCTCCTCTTTTATTTTATATCCCTTTCCATCAAATTAAATAACAACCACTGTGTCTCAACAATATTCAAAATACAATACTCTCTCTCTTTCTCTCTGCTGCAACTTGCACCCTTTTTCTCTTTCTTTAACCTATTGCCTTCTATTCATCTTTGAAACCCCCCAAAAAGTCACAATACAGCCGAATCCAGCTAGATACCTCTCCACTCTTCATTCATTCTTCTCTCTTTCTTTATTCCTCTAAATCTATTTACCTTTCTAATTTCAATATAAATGTCTTTCCCCAACTTTTATTTTAATAAGCTTTTTCAAGGTGTAGTAGCAGAATCCAGATAACTACTTGCAAAGGTACAAAACAAAATCACCGGGTCAATTTATGGCACCACAAACTACAACATGCGTGATTATTTCATCCACCTTTCTTTCTTTCCAATTTATGCAGTTCAAAACTTACCACTAACTTCTGGGAAGAAGCATTTATGTTGATACTTTTTCCGCTTGGTAATTAAATTGTCATTAATGGAAAAAATCATGTACACGTGACAAATGGATCCGTGCACAATTTCACCCAAACAAGTCAGAAAGTGAAAGCACAAACGGAACCCATGCTGCAACTTGCATCGCCCCACAACTAGCCATCGTCACATTCGCCTTAACTTCTGGGAAGGTCATATCAAAAACTCTGCATTTCATGTGGAAACTTGCAATTCACATCACCTCCTCCTAAGTTACACAACCACTACCTTCCAATATCATCAATTCTCAAACAACAACAACTACATAGTCGGTGCAATTCTTATCCCCTCCATCACATTTATATGCATTCTAACTCTACAATATTAGCAAAATCACAAACACCTTATGTGTATATATCAATGTAACTGATATGAGAAATTGGAAAACAAAATGAGTAAACTTTGATGGTATTCATACTGATTATGGATTATAGACTATGGATAAACGTTTCTACAATTGTATTGAGGACAAGGAAATTAGTACAAAGGGAACAGAGATTACACTAACATTACATAAATCCTTGTTTCATTGTTCACTTTCTCTCAGCAAAGAGAAACGGTAAAATGATCATACAAGGGTAAAATTAAGAGAAACTCGGGGGGGGGTTTCTCTGGTGACAACCTCACACAACATTGTGATATTAATCAAAAAGTATACAACAGCTACTTAATGGCTAAATTACAAAAGGAAAAAAAAAGGTGAAAAGCCGAAAAAAAGTGAATGGGAAAAGAGAAATACGAACAGTGTTTGAAGTTTGAGGGTTGGAGATTGAAGTCACCGTTGTTGATGATGCAGTTTGGTCGTTCGGGCGAGATTTTCGGCGAATTTGGCGAGGGATTGGAGGTTGCAGCGGAGGATGGTATCGACGAACACGCGCGTGTCGTCGGTGGTGTTGCCGGGGGGGACGTCCACGACGTAGGACTCGACGACGACGGTGCCCGCGGCGGAGCACGGGTGGAGGGTTGTGACGGAGCGGTAGTTGGAGAGGCGGTGATCGCCGCCGACCATGCTGAAGCCAATGACGTGGCGCTCGTCGTCGAGGACGTCGAGGCGCTCGGTGCTCACGGCGGCCGGGAGGCCGGAGATCACGCGCACCTCGCGGAGCGTGCCCACGTCGCCGTCGCCCAGGATGACGTGGCAGCTCTTCACGAAGTGCTTGTAGGCCTGCGGGTTGTCGAAGCGCCGCACCACGGACCACACGGTGGAGACCGGCGCCGCGATCTCCTGCACCACGGCGGAGCAGCACTGGTGCGGGGACACCGCGTGGATGTGGTGGCGGGCCACCGCGTCTGGAACGGCAGCGGTGGTCGGAGAGAGAGAGGGATTCGGCATTTTTTTGAGGTTTGGATTGAAGAAGGTTTGTGACCAAAGAATGGAATGGTTTGGTTCGGTTTTTCTTTTTTTTTTTTTTAAGAGAGAGAGAGAAGGGTTGTTGTTTTAAAGGGAATAGAGGGAAGTTAAGTGAAGTTGGAGGGACCAAGGCACAAAAGAAGTTTCAGTTGCTTCTGCAGTTATTGCATTATTATTTATATGCATATAAAAACATTTATACAAAGAAAACAACATTTTTAATTAAATAATTTTACTCTTTATTCAACTACAATAATTTTACTATATAACTGAGAAATAAGAATGGTGTATCTTATTGAATAAAAAATGTTTTTACTTAATTAAAGATAAAATTATTTAATTAAGCAATGAAGTTAAAAAAATGTATTCTTCTGTATAAAAATATAGGTGGCGGGATGATTGCTAACTCAAAAATCATGTGTATTTTTTTTATGAAACGTTTATTATTAAATTTATATTATTTTAATATAAATGTGGTTGTGTTACGTATGTGTATGTCAAGTTGCATGAACGAGATAATGTACTCAAGGAAGATTCAATTATTATTATTTTTTCACTTTTTATTGAGTTGAATTGTTGATAAAAAATAATTTTTAATTATAAGTTTACTTATTTGTGGATTGAATGTTTAATTTGAGATGAGAGAGAAAGGTTGAAGAAAGGTTCGGCGGCTGGGATTGTCAAAGCATGAAAGGTTATTGGAGTAATGTGAGTAATGTGAGATAATATTAAAACAAATTTAATTTTCAATGTCTCAATTCTTCTATGTATTTTTCAACATAATTCTATTTTTCTTACGAAATTTAAGACAAGCAATGGAGTTTTAGTTCAAGACATTGAGAATCTATAACCTTAAGTTTTTAGAAATAGTAATAATATATATTTCATGATGGTTAATTAGTTAATTTTATTTTTAATTATTTGTCTTCATTTCTCTCTTTTACGTGTGCCTCGTTCTAAGTTAAAACTTGAGATAAGAATTATCATAGAAGTGAAAATTGAACATAAATTTTAATTTATTTTGATAAAATTATTTTATTGGTGTTTGGCTTCATAGTTGTTTTAGTATAGTAACTTTTAGTTTACTTCAATAAGGTACTTTGACGATATCTAATCAAATTAGCTGAAAATATAGTTGAAAGTTAAAAGATTTAAATTATAAAGGTAGACAAATATTTAATAAAAAGTGTAAATTGTAAAAGGAAAAATAAAGATATGATTAGTTCTAGAATGAAATCTTAATATTATGTAAATAGATATTTTTAACAATTATAATTTTATATTTTTTTTAATTTTGTTAAAAAAAATTAAATATAATTATTTATATGAATTAAATTTCAAGTTGTATTTCGGTAAAATTTTATTCTTCATTATACTTTTAAATAGTTTTCATTTACTGATAAAATAAATAAATACTTTATTAAAAATATAAAAAAATAATTGAATAATTAAAACAATAATAAACAAGTCTAACATTAAATCAATAACAAAAAAATATAATAAAAAAATAATAATAATAATAAGCCCTGGACGTTAAAACGTTATCTCTTCAATATAATAAAGTAATATTATCAAAATTTTATTTACTAATTTCATTTATAATTTAAATAAATTTACTAAACACATTTATATTAAATATGTTTCTAGTAGTTAAAGTTTTGGATGTGAAATTAAAATTCTTTTTTTCCAAAATTATCATTTTTTTCTTTAAACTTTTAAACTTTAAAATAAATAGATATAGTCATTTTAATTCAACTTTGAATTTTGTTAACTTGACATCCCATATCTACATTTGAGTTATTTTATATCATTTAACACATTCAAGTTCAAATTTAATCTCAAAAGTAGTTTAATATATTATAAAAATTTATGGTTGTTGAGTTAAAATGAATGTATTTATTAACTTTTAAAGTTTGAATATCAAAATTTAAAATATGGACAAATTTCAATTTTATATCAAGTTTTGAATCCAAAATTATATTTAACTTTTTTTTTTCATTTATACCGAATCGAAGATAAAATAAGAGTGATTTTTGAAAGAACCATCAAAAGAAAAAAATTCATTAGAGAGTTAGAGATGGAAAAAGGAAGCATAAATTCCTTAGAGTTAATAATGTTAAAATATGAAAAGTGATAGTTATTCAAAATATATTTACTTAAATATAATTTATAGCTAAGTAATTAAATGTATTCCTTTATCTTATTTTATATTTATCAATTATTTTAATAACTAGTTTTACTAAATATTTTAATCTAATTAGTCAATTAAAAATCTTTCAAAATCGAGATTCCAAATTGAAATTTTGAACTAAATGTCCGCTGATTTTGGCACACACTCTTAATTAGATCATTCAAGCAAATTATGATTTATTAATTGGCAGAGTCTAATATAGGTGGAGTTATTAATAAGGCTTTAAATACCACTTTGTTTTCTTTCCATCCACTCCCTCTAATGATCTTATCAACTTGATTGGTATTAACAAACTCTATTTAAATCAATAAAGATTGTCCACATGATTGTGAGTAACTAGTCCACTATATGTTTTTATTTTCTAAACAAAAACGTAACAAAATTACTTGTGTAATAAAGCAAAGTGCACCATTGATCAAAGTCCTTCATAATTGTATCATTCCAATTTTGCAGCAATTTTTAATCTGAATTTTGTTTTTGATTTCTTGTTTATTCTTATAATAATTAATCCATCACTTATTTATAATTTTAACTTCTTCTTTACACTTTAGTTCTTAATATTGAAGTAATTTAAATCTTCTTAATCATTTATCAACTTTAAATAAATAGATTGATTATTATAGTATATTTTAGGGGCATTGGATTCTCACCAACGTTTACGTTACTCAAGCTGACATTCTTGTTTATGCTTCGTCCAACACTGCTCGTGCGAGTCTTTTCCCTTAAGGTGGAATGCTCCCCTATCGATTCATTCTGACATCCCACGGCTTCGACAAATCGCTTAACCTTGTTCATCTTCGATGTAAGAGCACTCGATCAGTGAACTATTACACACTCTACCAAGGGTCACATGATTAAACTCGACTTATTTGATTATTTCATGATAATATCACGATAATAACATCCATCAAACTATAAAAATCATCCTATAAACACCAAGTTTTAAGCATGAAGAAGGTGAAAATATGTAACTCAATTTGCAATTGTACTCTTGAGTGTTTGGATTTGGTTCCTAAAACCTTAATGAACATTTATTGAAACAATAATGTATCTTTTGTTATAGTTCATGTAATTCTTAGTGTAACATCTCTGGCTCGCCCAGACCATGTCAGGTTACTACAGCCCACCCAGTATGAATGGACGGAGAAGGGTGAGAGGTTGGGGTGCATCGGGCTATAGTGACCTGACAGGCTCTCGGGGAGAGAGATGTTACAAAAAAGTGCAGCGCAACTGGTAACATCTGTCTCGCTGAGAGGGTGTTAAAGGTCAGGTTGGGGGTTCGATTCCCACTGGCAACAACCCACCCAATATGAATGGACGGAGAAGGGTGAGGGGTTGGGGTGCATCGGGCTGTAGTAACCTGACAGGCTCTCGGGGAGAGAGCGAGACAGATGTTACCAGTTGTGCTGCGGCGCAACTGGTAACATCTGTCTCGCTGAGAGGGTGTTAAAGGTCAGGGGTTGGGGTACATCGGGCTGTAGTAACCTAACATGGTCTGGGCGAGCCAGAGACGTTACACTTAGCATACGCTTTGATTATCACAAAAGAGCTATTAATATAATTTCAAGAAAATTTAGCATGAAAGAAACTATATTAGGAGATGGTTATGTTGCTAAAAAAAAAAGACAAGTTTAGTCTTGAACACTTCTCTCTTAGTGAGTTGTAAAGGAAGTGTTATATTATCAAAGCATTGATTATTAGAATTCTTGTGTATACTATAGTTTGAATTCCTTTTATGTAGTTTTTATTTATATTGAGAGTATTAGAAACTTGAGTAATCTTGACATATAATATTCTGAAAGCACATACTCTATATCCAAATTTATCATTAATTTGGTAATACTAAAAAAAACTCTAATAGTTCTTTTGATCACATAAATAGAAGTTATAGTTTAGAATATGATGACATATTTTGCAACTAGTCTACAAATTGAAATCATATTTTGATAATGTTATCGATAACAACAATATTTCTATCAACTTAAAATTACATATATAAAGGTTTTGGTTGCAAATAAAATATTTTAGGGAAAGAGATACTCATAGGACATTGTCAAAAGAAACAATATGTCTATTGATCCATTAACTAATAATTGACATTAAAGTATTTAATAAGCATGTTGTTCGTATTGTCTTTTTATTTCTTTTCATAGTTCTAGTAAGAATCATGTTCACTTTTTATATTTGGATTTGTATTTCATGTATTACTTGAAAAGGAAAAAAAAATTACAATCGACCAATTTATTATTAGACCTAATAAAGATCATTTATTAGTGTGCAATTTGTAAATTACAACTAGTCTTATCGAAATTCTAATGTCTTTGAATCAAATTGTGGATAAGGTGGAATTTTTAATGTTTTAATATAAGTTGTGTGACAATAACAAAGAATGAGTAAATAACTAGAAGTTTCATTGTAAGATCGTGAATATTTTAAAATAAATAGGAAATGAAATGTATAAATAGAAGTTATTCATTCTTTTTTTTAGTTCATTTCTTTCTTTACAATTTCTCTAACAAACATTTTTTTCTTACCATGGTTTTTTTAATGGATCAAGGACCTATGAAGATAGTCAAGTTTATAAAGTTTTTGAACTCATCAAAATTTCATTTTGGTAAGTATATTCGATATTGTTGGTGTTTTAGTCCTTTTCTTATCCTTCTCTCACATGTCTTGGTTAAGAGATCATGTTGTGTAGGATTATTATTTGAGGACTTAATTGATTGTGAGGTTACTAGAAAGGATTGTTAACTGATGATTGGATATAATCAAGCATCAATCTAGGTATAAGCAATTAATAGTCCTTGTATATAATGTGATCCTGGTTTGAAATGCATGGATTATTAGAAAGGTGATATTATACTAGACATATAATGAAAATGATGAATTGATAACATACAAAAAGTTAAGTAGTGTCGGAAATATGTGTTTAGTATGAGATTTATTGAAATGGTAATAATAGTTATTGTTTTGGAAACCATTATGGTCTAGACATTAATTTTGAAAGTATAAATGTGATATTGATTTGATGAAACTTTAATAAGGTTGTCATTTTAGTTTGGATTGCTTTCAGTTCTAATATCACTCAGCAATGTGATATTGCTCAAGTGAAGCCCAAGTAGTGAGCATTAATTATCTCACATTGCTAAAGTGATGTGTTGTATAATTTAAATGATGACTTATGATATTTAATGTTGTTCTTGAAATCAAATATTATAATTTTCCTCTAAAATTTGCAATGTGAAGCACAACTTAGGATGACACATATATTGATTGTATTCAATCTTTAATATTCTTCCTATACAAATTAATTTGAAGGCTTAAAGATTAAAAAAAGTATAACACATTGAAAAATGTAACAAATTGCATAACCAAAAATCAAGAAGATGAAAATGTCAATTTCACACATTTAAGAACCAAAATTCCTCTTATCATAGTCATTTAAATATTCAAATACAGGTTTGAACAATTAATTGATTCAATTAATCAATTAAACTAGTTATACGAATCAAATAAAAATATCATTCAATCCAATTTGTACCTAATTATCAAATTAAGATTCAATAAATTCTTAACTTGATTTCCAAAATTAGAAACACAAATTATAATCACAAAGTGCAAAATTGAAGTTAGAGAATTGAAAAATAAAGTCAAAATGTTAAATTGTCGATACAAAACGTTGTTCGGCTTGATTGTTCTTGATTCTATAAATCCATCTTCAATAATTAGTTATTCGTTGATGAAGAACAGAAAAATTGAGAGAAGAAGAGAGAAAAAGATGAATAACTAAAATGAAATTGGAGAAGAAAGAGAGAAAATGAGATGAACAATTTTTATGATTGAAATTTAAGCCAATGATTTTTATGTACAAGTTTATAGCACATTTAAGTTATATATAAGTTCTAAAATTTAAAGGAAACATGGGCCTAAATGTTTATTCTAATCAGGTCGATAAACCCAAATACAAAAATTTAAACTATAGTAAATAAAATTCAATTTGCATGGATTCTTTTATAAAATTTTATCAAATCTGTCTCAATTTCAAAAAATCATAGAGAATAGTATAAAACATCAAATCAAGCAAATCATATGTTCATTTTGAAACCTTCAAAATTTAAAATGCAACACAACTAGAATAAACCACAAAAATATCTACTAAAATAATTATGACAAAAATAGTAAGAAAAGATTAAATGAGCCAAAAATACAAAATTAAAGCAAATATGTATAATATACCCAATTTATTACTATTAAAAGGAAATGAGTTAGATACTAAAAATAAGACATGTAGAGAGTGGTTTCACTGTTTAACAAAGTTATAAATGTGTTTACGAAATATGTTTCCTCAACGTGCAACATGAGTGTGAGAGGGTTCAAAGAATTTTGTCAACTCTGAAAACATATCATTCAAGAGTTAAAAAGAATGTTCAAACGATATTGATTGTGGCTCAAACATTATTTTTGAACACTTAGCATAGCATAAAAGCAATGTACATGTGTACTAATGTGAGATTGTGTGAGATACGTGGCTTGGACACTCAAGTGATAGTTGGATGCTCAAGCATTTTAAGATGGTGGATTAACATTTTGAAACTTTTTTGGGTTATTTCCAATGAACAGTGGTCACTCTAACATTGATCATAACACTTAAGCGGTGAACGTTTAAGTGCCAAGAGATTTGGTAGCAAGGATAATCATGAAAGGGTGTTATTCTCGGGTGCATTTCACTTAAGCAAATGAAATGGTTGGAACCATGTTTGTGTTGAAGAGTTTGCTTGAGCACAACGGTTGGAACATTGTTTGTGTTGATGAGGTCGCTTAAGCAAGAAGATATGGCTAAACAACAATGTGTTAAGAGTTTGATGATATGTGTTATATTCCATGCTTTTATACATGTTTATATGGATGATATGATGTATAAAAGGTAAGATTTTATATATATATATATATATATACTATTATGTGTGCGTGAATGAAAACTTATATGAAAAGGGTCATGTTTTTCCTTTTGTATCAAAATGAATGACATAACTCGTGTATATATCAACTTTCAATTATTAATCAATGTTAAAACTTTATTCCTTTCTATATTGATATATTACACAATAAATTTAGAATGTTGAAAGTATTTCACTACAAAAACGTTAACTATTTAAACATAGTTAGTGAAAATGACTAATTAACCAAAATTTGACGAAAATTAGAACCTAACTGAATATAAAATGAAAATGAGGACCAAATTAAATAAAAACAACGAAAATAGGGACCAAATATATATTCAAGCCTTTGTTTTAATAGAATTTTGTTAACAAAAGGAAAAAGAGTATATTTTAGATAAGACGAAGGGGAACAATGAGAAATATAAGGAAAATCAAATCTCCCATGAATCTGATGTGATTCAACAAAAATTGAGGAAAAAAAATATATTGATAAGTATCAAATGTACAATACAGTTTAAGGGGAAGTAGAACAATATGAAGTTATAGAATTCACCATGTAAATATTGCATAATATAAACCAAAACTAAATCATACAACATTCGACCTGAAAATTACATCAAATATGGGACTCCTTAAAATATTATATTTTATCCAATCTTATATTTTGTTCTATCCAATCTTATGTTTAGTGATAAAAGAATATGTTTAGAGACCAAATTCGTAATTAGAGACTAATTTAGAAATTAATTATTTTGATAGTTAAAATTTTGGTAGCTAATATTAGTAATCAATTCAGATACAAATTAATAATAAAAACTATTTTAGTAGACAATCTAAAAACTGATTATAATATTTTGAAACTACTTTAAATACCAATAACTTTTAATTTATAAATTAGTATTTAAATCAGTCACTATAATTACTAATTATTTTTATCACTAAAATTTATAATTATTAAAATATTTTCTTGATAATCTAATTTGGACATCATTCTTCCATATTTGTTTGTTATATATATTAAGCAAATGCGGTGATTGTTATTGTGTAATGACACACTAGATTTGATAAAAGTTGTGAATTAATACCGAATAGACCGATTGTAAAGGAAAATCTAAATGAATTGTATACAGACACACGTGTCCAAGCTATTTTAATATAATTATTAGATGCAGGTATCCAAGGAATTTTTAAAATAATTATTTAGCGAGTATTACTAAATCTAAATGAGAGATATTGTTGAAAATTTATGTCTCCTTGTCTAATATAGAGTAACATGGTTATATGGTTGTAATTATAAATGGTCAAATTAAGTTAGTTAGACTACCCGAAAAAGAAAATTACGATTTTAATTATTGGATATTTGGTAAACGTTAACATAACAAAACCTTAGTAGTGTCTCTATTTTCTCCATCTCACACCTTAGTTATAGATTCCCATAACATCAAGTTACATAATATTTATCTATTTTCTCCTTCTGAAGAATTATAAAGGTCTCATTAAACAACCTTAATAAGTGAATTTATTGGACAACTTTATGCAAACAAAACCGCAGTAATATTAATAAATAAGAAACCCTAGTACATGTATGGTGTTTACAAATTTTTGGCTTCCATGTAAGAAAAAGTAAAGAATATTGAATAAGTTATAAAAAAAAAAGAATAAAATTAAGTGCGAAAATTTTATTCACATCACGGAAAAGACAGATCCGAAATTTAATTAAGTCATGAAGGTATGAATAAATGCCGTGTAGAAAGATAGGCTTATTCAAATGAATTATGATCAACTTGCAGATAGGTCGTAAGCTATGAGATCATATACCTACTGTTTCAAACATAATAAAAGATTTAGAAAGAAAAAAAAAGCAAAAAATTTCACGAATTGCATACTCAATTACAAAATCATCGAAAATTTTAAGCAAAAAAAAAATGCAATTTTTTTGTTAATTTTCGAAAATATTAATACAGTTATTATCCTTATGTAATGAATTAATGGAGAGGTTATACTCTCAAGGTCAAGTGAAAATTTGGAGTTGACCGAATAAGATCTTTCGATTATAATATAATATGTGAATGCTCAGTCTTGAACTTCATTAGTAAGTTTAGAAGTGGTAAAATATTACTTTAATATTTGATGTCTCTATCATTTTATCTAGAAAAAGTGTTTTGTGAGTTAGAAAAATAATGTATTTATCACTGGTAAACAGGATAAAGAAACTTTTATCTTGTATTTTCGATAATCTCATTATTTAAAAAGTTAAGATTAATGAAAATTTAAATATATTATGTTCTTCTAATATTATAATATACTTTTTAAGAATAAAATCACGAAGAAATTTCAAATTTTAAAGTAAATAATATTTTGAATTGATTATCGATCATAATTATATTATTTAAAGATATTTAAGGTTAAAACATTAACGTTATTTGTGAAAACGAAAATATGTTTCAAAGAAAATTTTTATTCTTCAAAAAATTAGAAATGTAGTTTTAAAGATGAACACTCATTTTAGTTCTTTTAGTTCTCAAGTGAGAAAATGGAAAAATAATTCTAAAAATGATTGATAGATTTTGAGGTGTCAGCATACTTAAGATGTCAAAGTTCATAATAATGTCTAATATAATCTTATTTAAAACTATCATCTTTTTATACTTTAATGGAAAATAGTATTTCTAATATGTCTATAAAAATTTCATATTATTTAAAAATCGTAACAATATTTTAAATATACTATTCTCTTCCGAGATAGAGTTTAAGAATCTAGACAAATAATGTATTGATTAAACATGAAAATACTATTTCGATCCATTAGAGCTCGAAACATCCCTAAGTCTATATTCACCGAATCGAAGAATATATAAGGCTATAATATATATATATATATATATATATATATATATATATATATATATATATATATATATATATTAATATATTAATTTTGAGTTATTTATAATATAAGTGATGCGTGCGATAGCCGCATGTACATGTAGATTTATAGATTTGACGATTTCCAATTTTCCACAAAAAATCCTTATATATGAACGCAGCCAGGTTCATGGGTTTTTGATAATTTTCGTTGTTCAAAGTGAAGACTTGACAGAAAGTCTGAAACTGTGCGTGACCACGAATGGGATGGGAGTGGCAAAGGCCAAATTCAGACTTTAGACCTAATATTTTTATGCACGTGACATCAAATTCATACCATCACGTGCATCTCTTCCCTCCATTCACTGCTAAACTTACAAAACCTCACCATTTTCTACCAACTTGCCTTCTCTATGCCATGGGACCATGCACGTCACATTTTCTTCACTTTACTACTTTTAATTGCATTTTCTTTTCCTTTTCCAAGAATATATATATTATCCACTTCCTTTCTACTACTACTTGTTAAGGAATCAAAATACCTTATACCACCAATTATTACTATCAATATTTATATAACAAATAATTTAAACATTAGATATTATGGTTTTTGTTATTGGGTTTTATCAATTACGGGTTTTAGAAGTTATAATGTCCCAATTGCATTCTCTTTTTTTTTACTTTATAAACAAGTTGCATGCTTTTTAATATGAATTGAGATGTGTTGAAGAACTTTCATTTTATATGGTTGCTTTCATTTTCGAAGAAAAAGGAAGTTCATATTCTCTTGTAGTATCCTTTCATTGTTTCTTCAACTTGACCATCCAAATATAATAAGCATGATACCCAACAAGGTCCACTTGAGAAGAAGACTGATTCTAAAGGTCCCCACCCCAAATACCAACTCAAATATATGATTGTAAAAAACTTTACATAAATATCCAACTTGTGTGATGATTCTTCCTGTCTAAAATTTATTTTATTTAAATTTTCTGTGAGGTCAATTATCAATTGTATACAATAAAACTCTCTAAAAAATACATCTTTTTTTAAGATTGTCATAATGTATAATGTTCTTGTATGATTTATTTCCATATTAGAACACCCTATCTAAAAGAAAATTATTGTATTAACATGCACTATAGAAACAAATAAAAGAATTGATCGGTTGAATTTGAAGATTTTGTTGTGAGAATCACACATGCGGTCTTCAATCTTCAAACCGATAAACAGGGGTTAAGATATTTTAGACGGAAGGTAGAAGACTCTTAGAGAAGAGTTGTTAGAGAAGTAAAGTGTTTTTAACTGGTGATATCACTTTATGAAATTTTTATTTATAGTTAAGCATTTTATTATTAAAATAATATGACTCGTTATTTTAAGATATTGTCACTCTAAAAATATATATATACTTATATACATACAAAAAATATATATATATATATATATATATATATATATATATATATATATATATAAAGGAAAACGTGATATTAAATAACAACTGAAATATCTATTATTATCTTTACCAATGTTTGAAAGGGAAAGTATATCAAAGATTTTAGTAAATGTCATGAATATTGAATAAGTGTAAATGGTTGAAATAGTGTATACAACTCTAATTTAAAAATACAAATTAATTTATAATAAATAATAATAAGTAATTAAAACATTGGTAATTAATGTTAGAGACCAATTTATATTTTAATTCACAAATCAATTATATTTTTTTATTAATAATAGAGACTAATTTAGATACCAATAATTTTTAGTTTATAAAATGGTCTCTAACTTAATGAATATAATTACTAATTATGTGTTTCTAAATTTGATTTCTACTTAATGATTTTCTTTTAGTGTTTGATAAAGTTCACTACAAGAAATACTAGATTTATCGATGGAATAAAGATTTGTCAAAAATATTGTGTTACTAATTGATATTACTAACCGATTATTTTGATTTCGTTACTGACAAAAATATTTGTCGATAAAATCATATGTGGAATGTTTTAAACAATATATTTTTTATAGTTCTATTGATCAAGTATGTGTTTGGAAGATTGATGAATATGTTCAATTCGCCTCTACACTTTCTTTCCTCTTACAAGCCAAAACAAGTAATATTAATTCAAAATATACCAATTAAGCTAAATTTACATATCTTTGAAACAAACTCTACATCAAACCCAAAATACACATATCAATTTTTAGCTAAATCATCAATTCATCCATTTCACTAATTAATATTATCAAACAAACAAAATTACATCATACATTGAATTCAACCACTCTAAAGGAGAAATTCGATAATAATATCATACAACAACACAATCAATTTTAAATATCTAACTTCCCTTACCTGACAATGAGCACAACACAAAATCTCCCCTGTCTCTATGCATTCTTAATCACAGAGAAAACAATATCTTTATAAAGAAAGCTCATATCAATAATCTGATCATACCCTAACAATTGTAATTGAACATAGATTCATCTAGACCTTTTAGACCATACATTCAAACTCTAAAGACTATACATGTAGCCCAAAAATCAAAACACTCTAAAAGGAACAAAAAAAGAGTTTGCTATATTCAAATAATTGATCAGATAAAAAGATTTTTCGCCATCAAGAATCCTATGATATATTTCAATATTTAAACATGTAGATAAAAAGATCAAACACTTAGATGTTAGAGGAGGAAGAAGATTTTACTTTAGAAAGATAGTAGTTTCTATAAAACAAAACTCGATGTAATTGATTTCTATTTATCCTAAAATTTTTAATAATAAAATAATTGAATGTCTATTATAAAAACTATTTCTCATCTGAGTCTTACATTAATTATTTTAACCAATATTTCATAGTTAATACAGAGACAAAAAGAACTGACTAAAATTTCAAATATTTAAAAGTAAAATAATTTAATTAAGATTAAAGTAAGATAGAATAATATTTTTAGAGACTTATGTTGTGTTCTTTTCCACCTATTTACTATTCATAGAAATCAATTTGCAAGAAGTTTCGTGTTCGCTTCAAATGATTCGGGAAGTTCAAAGATAATGATTTGTGGATGTAGCAGAAAAAGTATCCTCGCTGCAATAAGGAGATGTAAGAGTAATTACTCTTTATTTAGGTTGTTTATACTTAAATACCTTACATTTTTTTCTGAAAATTTGTTTGCATGGCATGGATGTTCTTTTGGTGGTGGTGGCTAGTCTCTTTAGTGGTTTAGTTTGGACTTGATATGGTGCTAAAGCGTAAGGTGTAAAGTAGATAATAACAAATAGCAATAATAATAACAATAATAAATAATAATAACAAGATCACTAATAATAATAATAATAATAATAAATAACAATAATAATAATACTAATAGTATTAATCATAATAATAAATAATAATATTAACAACAAAGAGATTTTGTAATCTTCCTTTTCTATTTATTAGTTTTTTTTTCTTGTAATTTATTGCATTACTTAAATTACTCACAAACTTCACCTTTAAGTCCACTCATATTCATTTCCAAATCCCTTAAAAGAAATATCACAAATTTCACGTCCAAATTCATCTACTCACTCTTCCCTAAATCCATCATCTCAGAAGAACACACCTTTAGGCTTTGCTCACTTTTAAGAATGGATTCTTCAGCGGATGGAATGGCGATGATTTGCCAAGGTTTGAAAGAGTGGATTTAAGGGATTGAGGGTATGATGAATCCTCGCCCAAATGCAGAGATTGGAGGATGTTTATAGTTCATAAAATCTATTTTACTTAAATGTCATGTTATCATTTGAAATTATATTGAAATTATGTGTAAAGAGTATGAAATGAAGAAAAGAAATTGCAAAAATGAGAAGAGGATCAGTAGAAAGGAGTTTAATAATAATAATAATAATAATAATAAATAATAATAAAATAATAATTATACTATTAATAAAATTAAATAATAATAATATAACAATAATATAAACTCATACAAATACTAATTACATGAAGGGTAATATAGTACTTTACCTTTTATATTTATTAAAATATTTTTTTATCTGTCACATCAATCAAATTACTTACAAACTTTACTTTCAAATTCACTTACAATCATCTTTAAATCCCTCAAACAAAATACACAATTCACTCTCATATCCACTCAAACTCATCCACATTCTCACAACTCATCTCTTCAAGTGAACAGACCCTTAGGATGTATTTGGATTAGAAAATAGTTATGGAAGAGTGGATTTGAGAGAAAAAGAAGGTGAAGTTGAGATTATTTTTGATTAGAGAAAAGACGATGTGATTTAAGTATATTTAAGATAAAAGTTTGGATATGATGTGATATATGATAAATTAAAAAAAGTATTAAAATACTCGATCTAAACATACCGTTAATACAATTCAAAATTATTTAAATCTAAAATCTTTTGATTGCCTTGATTACACTAATTAATATTTTTTATAATTAATTAAACTAATTATAATTTATAATAAGAATAAAACCATATAGTTAAAAACTATTAAGCATATTATATATATATATATATATATATATATAAAAGAATTGGACTTACAGTTTCAACTCTAGGATCATCCATGAAAAGGGCGGGCTCGTTAACTTTTTTAGTTTTTTAAATTAATTGTTTGAATATTAAAATTAATTTATTAAAATGAAAACAAAAATACATATAATTCGTAGAAATAAAAGTTTTAATAGTATTATAATTTTTATTATAATTAAGTTATTTATCATATAAAATAATAACTATCTCAATTTACTAAAGTTAAAATATAAAAAGAAAGGATCGGTATCTTTTCTAAAATATATTTTATGTCTCGAGTAGTAGATAATTCTTATAATATAGAATAAATTTGTATGTGTTTTCATTTAGTATGTGTTGGGTTTATATATTTCACTTTATTTGGATTATGGTTATAGTCATTGAGATTGTGGTTCTATATGATTATATAACATTAGTCTTACACATATAAGACATTTGACATCAAAACCTTAAGACAATATTGTTATGTGGAACTTTGACTCACACCCCTTGAGTCCCTTGTTTTTTTTTTTTCATATAATATATTTTCCTTCAGGTGTATGAGTGACCTCTTTGGTTGTGGTTATACAGTCAGTCACTTCGGTGATCCCTTTTTGGTTATGGTTATGTGGTTATGTGGTTATGCGGTCAGTCACTCTGAACCATCGGCTCTGATACCATTGTTGGATTTATATTTCATATGTCATATGGTTATAGTCATAGTCATTGAGAGATTGTAGTTATATATATATATATATATATTGTGAATTGACCTTATCTCTAGTCAATGTGAGACTTTCAACACACTTCTTCACGTCCCTTTAAGCCTAACTCAACCCTACCAAACCAGCTTGTAAAATGAGGATTGCACTCACTTATATATTATGAATTGACCTTATCTCTAGTCGATGTGGAACTTCCAATAACTAAGTGTTTTGGACTTTTACTCTAACAATTTTAAATAAAACTAGTATGTCGATGAATTTATATTAGTGTGTATCAATCAATTCTATCACTATATTTTTAAATAATTTGAATAGGCAAAAAAATGAACAATTATTTATAAAGGTTGATGTAAAGATATTTTATGTCAGATCAAACTAAAAATATTATGAGAGAGGTTGGAGCATGTTATTTAATCGATGTTCATTTTGAATATGTTTTGCTAAAATGAAGGTTAGGATGAAACTTTTTGATTGAGATTAAGTTGAAGATATATTTTATTAAGATTGAGCTTTTTTAAAGATACTTAGTTTAGATTTAATGAAATATCGTATGGCTGAGGTTAAATTAAATAAAGTCTACATTTTTTTCTTCCAAATTTCCACCACTTCATGAGGTGAGAGATTATTCTCACTCATGGTGTTGTAACTGTTAATAGGACAATGATATTTTGACTACTAAATTTTGACAACTTTCTCTTATAACATGATGTGTCATCTTCTAATTGATTTTGAAATATTAAAAATGAGAAAATGGAAAAATAGAGAACCATTTAGAATATGCCACTTAAGGTTGTAAGAAAAAGTTGTCAAAATTTAGTAGTCAAAAAATTATTTTCTTTGTCAATAACATGACGAATTTTCATACATGGTTAATCTCAGCTATTGTTCCTAATTACATGGTCTCTCCCACAAACATTTGAAAGTAAATTATTTAACCACTAAGTCAGTCCATAAAAAATGACTTAAAAACTCTATAATCAAACTTGGGTAAAAAATGTACTATAATCAAACTTGAGCAAAAAATGTATTCGCTAAATTATCACTAAAGGTATTTCTGATGAAGACACTCAAATAAAAAACTTAAATATAGATATTTGATACTATTATCGATATTAAGTTGAAAATATTTATAAACACTTAAGAAATATCATTTTTAAATAGTGATTTTTTTCTTTTAATTTTTGAGGTCATTTAATGGATTAGCAATCTATCAACAAATTATCAATGAATAAAATTGTTAAGAATTTAAGTATGAGTCTGAATTTCACATGAAGTAAAAATGAGAAAGTTGAGTCTCATATAAGATCAAGACCTATAAACCTATTGTCTTAAGATTTTAGGTTAAAAATGATGTCAATCTCTTATGTGTGGATTGGATTCATGTGTTGTATGTTCCAATGATCTTCTCTCAATAAATTCAATAAAAATAAATTAATTTTGTTAAGAAAAAAATATGTTCTAAGTGATAATTTGGTTAATATTCATAAATAATATGTGTGAAAATTGCTAGTTCATTATTATCGTCAAGCAATAATATAACGAAAATTGTATGTTTGGCGTTGTAATTAAATAAGTTGACAAAAAAAAATGAAGTTAGTAAAATTGAGTATTTATTTGTGAAATAATAATTAAGTGAAAAAAATTAAAATATTAAAATAAGTATTCAATATACTTTATAAGAATATAATAGTCTAATAATCACTTTCATTTCACACCGGCATGGTCTAGTAATTATAATCTAGTCCTACTATGCAATGTTAGAAAAGGTATGACAGAAGCTACCTAATGCTAAGAACATGCAAAGACAACACTAAGCTCACAATATTCAAGATGTCACCCACGTGCACTTACCACTAATTCAATCCATATTTTTCAACATTTCATTGTAAAAGGATACATATAAATTATCTCTGTATTATAAAAATGAAATAAAAATAAAAGATCATCTAATTAGATATCTAATTCAGGAGTGAATATTTGTATACAACTTTCTTAATGAAGTTGATTTATTGTAAGAATAAATGTTCATACTTGTATATCTCTCTACTAAAAGTCAATATTTATCTATTCAATTCTTTTTTAAGTTAATAGCAGAAGAGAAAAAAAAAAATAATATATATATATATATATATATATATATATATATATTGCAATTAATATTTTTATATATTTTGAAAATTACTTATCTCATGAAAATAAAAGGTTCTTATTTTTTAAATTAAGTTTAGAATCATTGTCTGTTTGATAGAAAACAGAAAATATCATTTCTTAGACACTTAATTCTTCTCTGTGAGCCACAATTTAATTAACTACTATCTAAATGTTTGTAGAAATTAAAAAAAGAAATTAAATAACTCTATTTTTCTCCTGTTTATTTAATTTGTTCATTTGTCAAGTCACAATTGTACCACGTGTCAATACCAAATGTCACGTGTTAATTTATGATTCTGTTATTTTTTTTTTGTTCAATTTAATCTTAATATTCATTATTTTTATTCAATTCAGTCCCTAATTTCGGCTTTTTGTTTATTTTATCTCAAGTTTGATTAGAATGAAACAATTTTATCATTTTCAAATTGACACAAAATTTAATATCTTCTATAAATATTATACTAATATTTTTTGTAACTGGTATTTTTGAAATTCAATTATAAATTATTAAATTTAATTATAAATTGAATATAATTCTGAGATTTAATTGTTAAATAAAATATAATAATTTAAAATATTATTAGAATATAATTATTAATTTTTTTTCTTCTAATAATTATATTCTAAAATACTTATACTTTTAAAATTGACATTTAAAAGTATTACAATAGAAAAATTTTAGAAAAGTAAATTAATATTTCTAAAATTAACATTTAAACACAAAACATTTTAGATTTTAATATCTAAAACACAATGAAAATATTAAATATTTTAAATTTGATTTCAATTTGAAAATGACAAAATTGTCTCATTTTAATCCGAATTGAAACTAAATTAAAAAAAATAATGAATATGGAGACTAAATTGAACAAAAATAATGAATATAAGAACTAAATTGAACAATCATAAATTGACATATGACATTGTCACATGACAATTTCTGACTTGATATGTGGATAATTTTTCTAAAAATTATTTAAAAATAAAAAGAAATAGAATTGACACGTGATACATACAATTTAAAAACCTTAACTATTTAAATATCGTTAGTAAACATGACCTAATTAACCAAAAATAAATAAAAAATAAGAACTTAATTAAACTTATAACAAAAATAAGTATCAAACTGAACGAACACAATAAAAATAGAGATCAAATATATATTTAAAATTAAAAAAGAGTACCATTTTAAATTTCTTCCAGTAATTGAGTGAAAAAGCTAGATCCCACAGGCAATGTGGAATCACAGTTTTGGTAATAGGAATTTAGCACAAAGAAAATGTACCTACTTTTACTTATAGTAGGGTAGGATTAACGATTTCGGTTACTGGGATGATAAAATTAATTCTAAATTGATGTGCTATTGTATAATTATTTATGCTTAAACTTGAGTATTGTTATTTTCGGGATTTTGTTAGATAGATTCAAGGTGATTAAATTTGTCCTCGATTCATATATAAGTTTCTGGTTGTAAAAGGAAATAGGAAAAAAAATCTAAAGAATTACGAGACTCAAGTTACTAAAGAATATTTTTTGAATGTTAAAGTAAAGAATGGATATTTAGTTAAATTATTCCATATAATTGGAGTATTTATACACTTTTCTGAGTTTGTGAGTATATCAACAAATAATATAATATAAAAATATTAACAAATATAATAACTGGATTCACTTTATTATAATTTTAATTCTGTTTGCATTATTATATCATTTTTTTCTTAATTATAGAGGTATTATTATTTTATATATATAAATTTCACATTTGAATTTCATGCTTGTTGGATTGGACTTACAAAATAATAATATATTAAATAATGGTGAATTTATTGAATTCATGTGTTTACATTTTCACACACCTCTTCAATAATATTTTATGTCATATAATTTATCTTATTTTATATTATATTTTTGGATTAATTATGTCTCTCCCTAATTTTTTATAAACTCGATCTTAGTCTTTAACAAAATATATGACACTGTTAATTCTGATATTTTTCTCCATTAAAAAAAATTAAAAACATAATTTACTAAAGAATTATAGATAATTATTTCTTTCAATTCTTTAATAACATGACAAGTCCTCAAAGCTTAGGATTATTAAGTTAATAATGTTACTTTTAGGAGTAGATAATCAAACTACTAATAGAAGGAAACAAGGCAAAAACACTAATTTTTTTATTTAAAGGCTAAAATTAATATTGTAAAGAAATTAAAGTAAACAAAATATTAATTAACCTGCATTTAATTATTTTGTTCTCTTCCAACTTAAAATAATTAGAAAATTTATTGCATGAATCATCCACGCGGCTAAGTAATTGAAAAAATAATCCATCTATCTATTTTAAGTACAAAGAAAAACAGGTTATTCCATAAACAACGATAAAGTGAAAAACACGTATCAGAGGTTTGGTCAGAGCTTAGACTTCTCAGAATTTATGTTGTGTTGTTTATTCTGAGAAGGAAGAGAGAAAACTGAAGAACGCAACTATGGATGAGATTTTGAACAAGGTGGGGTCGTACTGGTTCAGCCGCAAGGCCAGCAAGGAGTTTAACTCTGTTGGCGATGATATCAACGTACACACCACACTCTTAACACCCTTTTAATCTTTTGTTAGATTCGTTCTTAATTTTCTAATCTTTTATTTGCAAAAAATTTCCTTTTTTGAGTTTTTTCTTCTTCCTTTACCATATGAGTGCTTCAATTTTGTGGTTCTGGCTGTTATATTTGCCCCTCTTGAAAAAAAAAAGAAATTGGAATTTAATTTCTTGTTCAACCATGGAGCAATGGTTTCGGTTGAGGGTTAAAGGTTGAAATGGAGATGTAAATTATGATTATTTATGTGAATAATGCGCACAGGCGTGCCCTTTTGGGGTACTATGAAAAGGGGACATTTTCAATTTGTGGTTTTTTAGGTTGTTTTAGGGAGTGATGAGAAAAAATGGTTTAGGTAGTTCATTTATGTCTGCTAGAGAAAGTTTAGGTCTGGTATGGGAGGTGGAAGGTGAACTACAAGGTAAAATCATGGTGCATGAAGTGGATTTGAGGTTTTGTTTGATTTATATCAGTAGAAGGTGCACCCTTTTGAAATCAGGCAGTAACCTCCATCTGAATTTTAAAGTCTTGATACCTTTTTACTGTGATTATATTTCTCTTCTTTTACACACCCACAATGAATTTACTTGTAGGTATTGGTTCGTTTTCCCCTTTTGTTTACTTGGAGTTCTTTATTGAATAAAACCTGGGTTATTTCATAGTTAATGATGCTGAGTTTGTTTTTCAAATTCTCCTGCTTTTGATATGTGGATAAGATAAATTTTGGGGAAGGTTGCAGTGTTTGAATAAAATATATTTCCTGGTGGTTAGTCAATCTGTTACCATTGTGACAAGTGTAGCAAACTAACCATATTTACTTTATGTTTCTAGAACCGTTTTGAAAATTTTTAATATATATAAGTGATTCAGGTGAGAGATGCACTAAGATTATAGTGTTCATTTTTACTAACCAAATTAGAAGTAGTGTGAGTGTTACAGTAAGCCCTAATGATTACTGGTATTTAATTATATCAATGCCTGCTTGAAGTTAATTCTGTTTTGGTGCTGAAAGGTATTCATTTTTCTTTTCTGGAAATGTTGAGGTTCACTAGATATGGGCAAAATTTGTTGAACAGTTAATGACAATGATTTTAGTTCTCTAATTCTTCTTGCTTTGGTACAAGATTATGTTGATATGAATATCAGGGAAGATGCAGTTCTCAAGATTGATTTATGCCCCTGCTGTTCAAAGAAATCATTTTATTCATTTATGCATCTTGGGATTGTGATGTTTCCCATCCCATAAATTTAACATATTTTGAGAGGACATTTTATTGCTTATGTTTTATTAACACCTTTGCCATTGTTGAATAGTCACTGTCAACCAGTATTGAAGGGGGAACCAAATGGTTGGTCAACAAATTAAAAGGTTTGTTAAAATCATAATGTTTCTATGCATTGCTAAAACATTTGTACAAGCATATGCTATGAAAATTATGCTGTAGTGTAGAGTTCATTTAGTTTAAACTCATAATCCCAAGTAAATAAATGCATCAAAGCTTCAACTGTGTATATATGTGAGGGTAGGCATGAATGAGTTTTGGTGGTATTCTAGTGTGAATAAGGGATATATACTTGCACTGCTTTTTCAGAAACTACTTTTTCTGAAGAACACTAGATACACTGAAAAGGACTTCAAACATTCTAAACTGAAATTAATGTGACAAACATGCATTGTAAGGTATTCATCTGTCTCATCATATATGATACAACAAATCTTTTGAACTTTGGTATTTGATCATTCCATAGGTAAAGTAAGTTGTGGAAGTAGGATATTTACGTCTGATCTTTAGTACACAAAGATAACATATAGAAATTATTAGCATCCCAATTCTACAAATCCTAAAAACTGCTTAGTCCTTTCAAAGATCCTTTTGATTAACATTACTCTCTTGATGCTTCATAGGAAAGATGCAAAAGGCACTACCAGAGTTGCTAAAGGAGTATGATCTACCCATTGGAATCTTTCCTCGTGATGCAACAAACTATGAATTCAATGAAGAAACTGGGAAACTTATTGTTTACATTCCTCAAGTTTGTGAAGTTGGCTACCGAGATTCATCGGTGTTGCGGTTCTCCACCAATGTGAGTGGTTATTTGGAGAAAGGAAAGCTAGCAGAAATAGAGGGTATAAAGACTAAGGTGCTGATCTGGGTAAAAGTAACCAGCATTTCATCTGAGGGACCAAAGCTCCATTTCATGGCTGGCATGAAGAAGACAAGGAAAAGAGAAGCATATGAGGTTACTAGAGATGGTATAAATGTAGATAAGTTCTGATATATTTACAGCAAGTTACTCTTGTTAAGTAGTTTTAGAGTTAGGAAAATAAGTTATCTGTTCTTGTGGACCATTTTATTCTATTAGATATGAATTTAGTGAGTGAATTGGAATTTGGAATTTGGTGGAACCTCTCTTGGTTCCTGCTGCATGTGAAGTACTTTCACTCTCTACTGGTTGGGTTTATGAGTTTTATTTAAGACTGGAACATATGTGCCAGTGAACAACAATGTGGATGTTTGGATAACCATTTCAAAATTACTTTTGGTCTTAATTATACCCTTGAAAAAATATAGAGTTAAATATGTCTATAATCCCTAAATCTATAAATCTAGACACGAAATTAGAATTCGTCCATGTTCCAAACTTTTTGGGACATGACTCTGGGGTACTGTTTCCCACTAAAATTAGAGTCTGCTATTAATTATGTAGAGAATGGTTAAATGACACAATTGAAACGTAGAATGTGTCGGTGCCACATTAACTTCATAATAATGAAGTATTCAAAATGTATGTGGAATTGTCATATTCAAATACATTGGTCCCTCTTAGGGATGTTGAATTCTGTGTCTTAAATTGTAAGCCATGTTTCCTTAATTGCATTTGTCTAGGATCTACAATTTTGAAATAGCATTTGTATTTGTACAAGTTTGGTATGAAACGTCATCGTCAACTATTCAGCTTTTTTCAATTTGTAATAATACAGAAATTCAAAAAAATAGAAATCTGCACCAGCCGGGAATCGAACCCGGGTCTGTACCGTGGCAGGGTACTATTCTACCACTAGACCACTGGTGCTTGTTGAAGTGAAGTTCATACAGTTAACTTGTATTGTGAATAATTATCCCTTAAACTGAATTCTTACGAACTAAACATTTAATAGGATTGATTTTACTGTAAGTTTACAGTGTTACTATTCCAACCGTTGATGAATGATGAGATATAATTTGACATTTTATAATGCATAATGGTATGAAATTTTAAACAAATTTTATTTGTTAGTTTTACTATATTTTATCAATATCACTAGAATTTTGATATCAATAAAATAATTTCAATCGTGTTTAATTGAATGAGGATCAACTCAAATATTCTCATTAAAAGCTTGATTGCATACATTAAAAGACGTTACAACTATATCGTCTCATACAAAAGAGTGTGGTTAGCAAAGGAAAAATCAATTGCGTTATAATTTGGCAATTGTGAGCAATCCTATAATGACCTTCCTGGATGGTTACAAGTTGTCGAGGAGACTAATCCTGAGACAATTTTTCAATGCTCTAATCCTCCAGTTAATATTGATGGTGAGGATGACACATCGTGCTACATTCTAAAACGTTGCTTATGGGCATTTGGACCATGAATTGAAGAGTTCAAGCATGGTAGTCAAAATTAGGATCTTATTCAAGATTGGAAAGGAAAATATAAATCGTAAATCAGAAAATCGTAACACGAATCAGAATATCCTACAAAATGAAAAAAAAAACAAAGAAGAGAGTGAGTGGCAGTGAACAATTTGAAAAAATTGTGGCTAAGTAGAGTTTGGGTGAAGAAACAAAGAAGAGAGAGGGGTAGTGGTAGTTTTCTTTTACTATGCAGTGACAATTCTGATTTATAGAAAATGAGAGTTGTTTTAACCTTAAAAAAAGAGGAATTAGGGATTTTTAATCTAAATAGTGTCCCTTAATTATTATTTTACTATTTCATAGTGGCGCTTTTTCTCTCATGTGTGGAAGAGATGGAGTCACTATTTTCAAGATTAAAGTTACTTTTACATTTTTGTGTTGTCGCCGCTTTACTGATACCTACTCTTGAATTTGACAAATCATGGGCTTTGAATTTGGGCTTTAAAATGTTTAGAATTTAGGTTAACAATTAGGGATTATAACATGTCCCAATTCCACCATCCTTTACGAAAAGAGGGACTAAAGAGAGTTGCAACCGCCACTATCTTGTGAGAGTTGTAGTTGCCACTACTTGATGTGGCTAGAGCCGCTGCCGCGAGGGTCGCCGTCAAGGGAGTCACCGTTGTGACTGTCGTCACTGTGACAGACACTATTGATACCAACGTGAGGCCACAAGAGAACCAATAAGTAGCGAGCTCTGTCGACTACTTTTCGAGAATCGTCGTTCCCACGCGAGTTGCGATTTGCAACGACAATTCAACACAATCCAAGAATAGTACGAGTTTTGAGTGAAACGGGATCGAAGGTGGAAAAAAAAAACGTAAACTCGTACGATTTTACGTTCTAGATCGCGTTTCTGACTACCATGGGTTCAAGTATTGTAAACCAGTTGTTCAAGTAGATGAAACATTCTTAACATGTAGATATCACACCACCTTGCTAATTGCAATTGTTCAAGAAGAAAATAAAAACATATTTTCTTTAGAATTTGTAATAGTAGAAGAAAAGACAAAGGAGACACTGATTTGGTTCTTTCAACTACTACGAAAGTATGTAACTCCTCAACCAAATCTCTACTTGATAACAGATAGGGATAGGGGTAAGGGAATTTTGTAAGCCTTACGCTTAGAAGAAGTTGATTGGGAATCAGAAAATTTTCACTTAGTCTACTGCATACGTCATCTAGGTTCTAATTTCAACAACATGTTTATAAAATGCTGACCTAAAAAAGGATTTCATTAACATGGGTGCTACATTTTCTTACCATTGCTTCCATATCTATTCAATTTTTCTTTCCAACTAAATCTTATTTCATTTGCTATGTGATTTCTTTTTCATAGCTTACGAAGTCAAGCAACCTATTCTCAATTCCCGTAGGCACTAGCTTGGATAGATAAAATTTTGTTACAAAATGGTCTCAGGCTTATGATGGGGTCGAAGGTATGACTACATGACAGTAAACTTGGGTGAGTGCATGAACTCAGTGCTTAAGGGGGCTCGATCCTTACCTATCTATGCAATACTCAAAAAAACTTTCGAAAGGACAAATTCATGGTTTCACTAACATAAGAAAGGTCTTTTATGTCCAAGCTTTTTACGTTTGTGTTAGGTCACATGTAATATCGGGAGACGTAAATTTACATATGTTTCATTTATAATAGACATAAATTTATGTCTGTTATAAAAGTAACAGACATAATTTTTTTTTCATATCTACACCAAATTTATGTTTGTTACAATAGTAACAAACATAATTTTTTTTTCTTCTTTTTCTTAACATTATAATGTAAAATTACACTAACATAAAACATCTAATATAAACCAAATTTTATGAGAGAAAACACATAAGAAAAATGTAAAAATCAAGCTTTTGGTATGGAGAAACACCATTGTGGTTCACGTCATCGCTATAGTTGGGTGAAAACACCTTCGTCGTCGCTCCTTTTTTAAGGAGACCCACTGTCGTGTTATCGCTACAGTTGGAGCAAACACTGTTTCCGTCGTCGCATACCACCTTCCTCCGCCTCTACGAAAAATGGGAAGGTTTCAACGTTTTGGGAACCCAGAAAAAGTTTTGAAACAAAGGAAAAACAAACCTTTGAAATCGCTTGATAACGTTGTCCCATGCACGCACCACGAAAACCAAAAAAATTAACCCTTTCAATCAGTCAAAGCCACTAGAGAAGAAGACCTGAAATATAAATTTTAACATTTACGTCTGATGTCCTATGGTCAAACGTAAATTTACATATGACCATAGGGCGTCAGACATGAATTTATGTGCGACCTTATGCAGTCATATGTAAACTACGATATTTACATCTGACCCTAGGGTGCCAGACGTAAAAAATTGATCACTTATTTACATGTTTGCCACCAGTCGTTTTTAATGTCTGATTCCTCTGCACCAGACATAAAATCGTAGACATTAGTTGTTTATTTTGTGTTGGTGTTTGTTGAACTTGAAGACTGACTCTATGTTAAGAGCAGATAATCAATATCCAGAAGACATAATTGTCCTACTTCAACAAAATTAGCAGAAATCAACATTTTGTTATGTTCATCGCTACCAATATTAGCCCCCACCAATATCGGCCAAAACCAATCTCATTGAGTGTTAGATTAAAAGATTGGTGGTGTGATTATGGTCACTTCAAGCTAATTGCCTACCATGTCATTATATTATAGTTGTTTGTTCTTGTTCTCATCTGTTGCTTACGAATTTTATCGATTCTATTTACGATTTTCATACCATAAATAAGGCTTATGAAGTTTAATTCTATCCACTTCGAGACGAGGATTATTGGTCAATCTATATAGGTACAAACTTCATATTCCAAGGAAATATGAATGGGAACAACACGATTTTTCAATTTGAAAACGTGTGGGATTGCATGACTTACCCAAATTTGTAATTTTCTTAAAATTTGCCCAATTTCATAATTAAGATCACGTATTTGCATGCTACTAAGAAAAAAAACAAATCATTTATATCAAATTAATGTATATCCAAACTAAATTTTGTTTCATGATTTGTATTTTGTTTTGCAATTTTTATGTTTTGAAAATAAAAAATATTAAAAGTGATTTTAATAGTCAGAATTATTGAAATAAATCATTATTAAGAAGAGATGAAAGGGATGGAATTATTGTATAAATAAATTGAACTCTAAATATGATGGTTAAATACACTTTTATTTTTATATAAATAATATTTCTAAAACTAAAAGATTTCTTAAAAAATAATTCAAAAATAAAAAATATTAAAAAATGTTCTCAACATATATAAATTAAAAAAATTCTTCAAATACACCGAAGTATATTATAATTTGAATCAAACTGAAATAATATACGAAAGTTACTTTTAGACTACCTAAATTATATGGATCATTTATCAATACAAATTTTATTTAGAATATATTTTTCAAATTCATAGGCTATATATTTTAATTCAATTTATATAACTTTATCTAAGAACCATTAAATTTCTTAAAAAAAAAAAGTTTTTTTTTTGTCCAACGTAAGTGTGAAATAAGATTATCATAGGTGACAGTATCTTTATCTAGTGAATTTTGAGAATCTGGAAATCATTATAAGATATTCATACTCAATTTTCCCCCTTCTTGCACGTTGGGCTTGCTGGTTTTCATTATAGTGAAACCAACATTACACTTTGTACTAATCATCGTCACATTCTCATTAATCCACAATTAACTACATTGCTTTAATATCATCAAACTTTTCCTTTATCCGTTAATTCACACCGTTGCCTCCACCGGAACCCTCGCTCTCCTTCATGTCCACCGCAAAATCGCGCAACTTCCGCCGCCGAGGCGGCGGTGACACCGAAGCCAACGACGAAGACGGTGATACCTCCACCCTCTCGTCCAGACCCCCTTCGTCCGCCAAACCCAAGAAGCCTCAAGCCCCCAAACTCCTCAGCTTCGCCGACGACGAAGATAACGAAAACCCTCGTCCACGATCCGCAAAACCTCAACGTTCCACGAAACCCTCTTCCGCTCACAAAATCACCACTCATAAAGACCGAATCGCGTCTTCTTCCCCTTCGGTTCCTTCCAATGTCCAACCCCAAGCTGGAACCTACACAAAAGAAACGCTTCGCGAACTTCAGAAGAACACCCGAACCTTGGTCACCAGCAGCAGTTCCTCTCGGCCCGAGCCCAAACCCCCCGCTGAACCTGTCATCGTCATCAAGGGCCTCGTCAAACCAGTAGCTTCGGAGCCTCAGGGTCGGGAATCGGACTCCGAGGGGGATCACAAAGAGGTTGAAGGCAAATTGGGTGGCTTAGGCCTTCATAATGGGAAGGACTCGTTCTTCCCCGACGAAGAAATGATCAAGGCTATTCGGGCGAAGCGGGAGCGCCTCCGGCAGGCGCGCCCTGCTGCACCGGATTATATCTCGTTGGATGGTGGCAGCAATCATGGTGCTGCTGAGGGGCTGAGTGATGAGGAGCCGGAGTTTCGGGGCCGGATTGCAATTTTGGGTGAGAAGGTTGACGGTGGGAAGAAGGGGGTTTTTGAGGAGGTGGAGGAGAGGAGAGTGGGTGCGAGGTTTAAGGAGGAAGAGGAGGATGATGAGGAGGAGGAGAAATTGTGGGAAGAGGAACAGTTCAGGAAAGGGTTGGGGAAGAGAATGGATGAAGGGTCTGCTAGGGTTGATGTTCCTGTTGTGCAAGGTGCTCAACAGCATAAGTATGTTGTTCCCTCTGCAGCAACTGTGTATGGTGCTGTTCCAAATGCTGCTGCGTTAGTGAGTCCTGGCATCGGAGGAGCAATTGAATCGATGCCGGCTTTGGATGTCTTGTCCATATCGCAGCAAGCCGAGAGTGCGAAGAAAGCCTTGGTCGAGAATGTGAAGAAGCTTAAGGTATGTTCCAAACTTGGCTGTATGTCAGGCTGAGTTGTTACTTGTCGAATTTTTGTGCTTGCTTATATTTAGGCCTTAAGCCCTAAATTCTATGATGGTATTGAAATCTATTCTCAAATCTAGATTTGTTATTGGTTCACTGATCTTGTTAATCAAACTTTAAGTACTAGGACTGTTGTTAGGTGGTAGAGTTATCCCAACTAGACTTCACCAATATCACTGGGAAACTGAGTGTATTTTATGTAGATTTAGGTGATGAACTAACTAATTACCTGTGCTTCTGTTTGAATCTCCTCATAGAGAATATGGACTTCCAAGGAATGGAATGATGTAAATTTGCGCCCATAGAGTAGTGTTACCTTGAAAATTTCCTTGTTTTATTTAAAATTTTACATGAAAATGATTCTATTTGGTAGCAATTGTATGGCTTTCTTATGATGAAACATTGTTTAAATGAATGAATTGCTCAATAAATCTAACGAGTATCTACATTTTAAACATTTATGTTAGCATCTACAGAAATTTACTTATTATATATGTATATTTATATAGACTATTTGAAATTTGAACGAGCTCTTACTTCTATGATCTCGTGCTACTGTTTGGTATAGTAAGTGGCCTCACATTAGGAGGATTTTGGTGTATCAAATCAAAAGCATAAATGAGCGCATGGGAAATTGACTTGGCCTAAGAGTATATTGACTTCTGTCTAGGTAGTTTTCTCCATGATTTTATTTACTAGATATGTGTATGGGCAATGGTAGGTCTAGGACAGGACCCCGAGTTAGTGGGAGCAATAAAGTTACATAGTAGCCACTGTTAAGGAGAAAATATTTAATTTTACTTTCAAAATAAATGCCTGAAGGTGAAATAGAAATCGGAGAATAGTGGGTTCAGATGTAAAATAATAGAGGGCATAATACAAAATTTCAGATATTTACATTGTAGTTTTATCAAAGTTTTATGGGGTGCATTTGTACACCCTGAGTTGTACATGGATCTGCTCATGTGTATGTGATCTCATTTCTTTCATGTTACCTTGGTTATATATGTATGAAGGTCAGCAATTAGAATTTTGTTACATTCAAGTCTTTAAATTGTAAAATAAAAATGTTTTAATCCTGGAAATCTTTAAATTTTTTCATTTGATAAATGTCTAGATTGATACCAGTATGCGTCAATGTTGCTTTGAATATTACTCTGGCATGAAATGTATAGAAATTTATCTTTTAGTGGATTGATATGTTTCCTTAGTTTCTCCTAATTTTTCATGACAGGAATCTCATGGAAGAACTATGTCATCATTGGGTAAAACTGATGAAAATTTGTCTGCCTCTCTTTTGAACATTACTGCACTTGAAAATTCATTAGTAGTAGCTGATGAGAAGTACAGGTTTATGCAAAAACTCCGAAGCTATGTCACAAATATATGTGACTTTTTACAGGTAATCGTATTTGTTGTATTCTTTTGTTTCCCTAGATCCTTCATAATTAACTGTAAAATGGTACTGGGTTCCTCTATAATATTTATTTAAGTTCTCTTTTAACCCTCATAATATTATGATACACATGGGCTCGGCCACTAAACCCGTGTCAATCTATTATTTGTTATGTTTCCATAACCAATTTGTACACCTCAATCACCAACAGCACATCCTCCCTCCTAGTTTCCCTGCCTTTACCTTGATTTCCCTTGTTGAATAGCTGCACTTGTGACTTAGATTTGTGCTTCCTCCTCCATCTTCTCTACTTCTTTCTTTTATATGAATGCATCTGTGTGATAGGAAGTACCTGAGATGCTAGTACTTTCTTCAATATATCCACCTGTTTTTCTACCAACTGAGGCATCCAAAAGGGTTGTCTTCCCATCACCACTAACACCCATAATATAGGTCGAGACATCTACAAATTCAGTATCCTCGATGGCATATTAGCTTCATCTTCAATTTCCAATTCTCCATTCCCACTCTGATTGGAAATATTCCCTCAAGCTACCAAATTACAGACAGCACTAGAGTTATGGTTGTTGGTATATCAGATGCAGGACACTGGCAAACAAAAAAAACATTTTATGCCAAAGAGAGCTGGTTCATATTTCGTTCAGTCCCATCCACCTATTCATTCTTCGTTTGCCTTGCATTCCTTCGTAATAGAAAAAACACACCCCCAACCTGCCAACTAATATATAGATGACCAGACTAGTGGTTGCTGGTTTATCAGAAGCATGGCTACAGCAGGCATTGACAGCCAGAGATACATTTTTCTGACACCAGGATATTAGTGCTAATTTTGTTCAGCCTCCTTTACCTGTTAGATCTTTCCTGTGCATGCATACCGGGCCAAATAACATAAAGCAGTCTGCCATATGACCAAAGACACCTGAGTTAAACAAAACTAGAGTTGCAGATACAGCTGCAGTTGCTGTATGCTGAAAGATGTAGGAAAGATGCTAGTTGTGACTTAAAATGGTTTGTCTTACAGTTTACAAATATCAGCTATAATCCATTTGTAGAATTGTGTGCTTTTACATGTTTGAAATGCTATTGTAATCCCAATTGTTTGCTGATAAATAAAATAAAAATTACCTACAATTGAAGACATAAGTAATGCAATACAATGATAGTGACACTATCAGGTGGGATTGCTATAAACCACTTAGAAAACATGAGTGATACTTATGATAATGTTGAAAAAGGTTGTATATGTTTTCTTAATGCTGGATATTTAAAAGCTGACACTTAATTATCTTGTCATTTTCGAATGTTTTTATGCTCGGTGTCATTCATTGAGGCTTTAACTAAACTTATCCTGTGAATTTTATTTCAGCACAAAGCTTTCTACATTGAGGAACTTGAAGAGCAGATGAAGAAACTGCACGAAGATCGTGCATCAGCCATTTCCGAAAGAAGAACCACTAACAATGATGATGAAATTGTGGAGGTAGAAGCAGCTGTAAAAGCTGCAATGTCAGTATTGAACAAGAAAGGTAATATAGAAGCTGCCAAATCTGCTGCTCAGGAAGCATACACTGCTTTAAGAAAACAAAAAGATCTGCCAGTTAAATTAGATGAGTTTGGTAGAGATTTGAATCTTGAGAAACGGATGCAATTGAAAATAAGGGCTGAGGCTAGTCAACGGAAGAGGTCACGAGTATTTGATTCTAATAAGCCGACAGCCATGGAATTGGATGATCATAAAATAGAGGGTGAATCAAGTACTGATGAGAGTGATAGTGAGAGCCAAGCATATGAGTCACAACGTGATATGGTGCTGCAGGCTGCTGATGAGATTTTTGGTGATGCTTCTGAGGAATATGGTCAATTATCTTTGGTCAAAGAAAGAATGGAAGAATGGAAAAGAGAGTATTCATCAAGCTATAGAGATGCTTATATGTCATTGAGTCTTCCACTGGTCTTCTCTCCGTATGTGAGATTAGAACTTCTGAGGTGGGACCCACTTCACAAGGGCATAGATTTTTCAGAGATGAAATGGTATTGAACTATTCTCCTCATGTTACTATTCTTTCTTGAAACCTATCAGAGGCATTATTTGGGGTCAAAGGCTTCTTTTTATAAGCCACTTAATTGCATTCCTTAACTTCTTGTTCATATATATAATATTTATCAGATTATGATTCATGATTCGATCCAATTCGGCTATCTACTAATTTGTATCTACGTTTTAATTTAATCACTGATATGATTCAACTATTCGTGTTTCTTTTTTGTCAATTCTTATGAAAACAATAAATGAAGCACAGTGAGCTTAAATTCTAAAATGAAAGGGAATTTGAAAGAACATTTGTGAACTTCCTATTTGATTATTCCAACTTATTTTTCACTCATTCAATGCATTTAGCTATTTAATTGTCTTGTTTCCATTCTTTTGAAAAAAAGACCTCACAAGCCTAGATCTAAAATGAAATGCATTTTGTGTTGTTTTATCTATTGTAGTTTATATTGTTTACATTAAGCATTGTGTCACCTATATGATATATTTGAAGTAATTTTTCGTCTTTACCTAAATCTCAGAATTGGATACAACAATTCATGATTTGGATCTCAATTCGATAACCTTAATATGTATGCATATTACTGGAGTATCTTTACCTTTAATGTTTCATCAATTTATAATATGTATTGAGTTTCTTTCTTTCTTTTAATATTCAGGTATAAATTATTGTTGAATTATGGTTTGCCTGAAGATAGAAAAAAATTTGTTCATGATGATGGAGATGCTGACCTTGAACTTGTCCCAAACTTGGTGGAAAAGGTTGCGCTTCCTCTTCTGCACTATGAAATTTCCCATTGCTGGGACATGCTTAGTCAACAGGAAACAAAGAATGCGATTGCTGCAACAAAATTGATTGTGGATCATGTCTCTCATGAAAGTGAAGCTCTTACTGGTTTACTAGTTTCCATACGAACACGCCTGGCTGATGCTGTTGCTAATCTTACGGTATGCTCCCAAAATCAGCATTTACACTTTCTAAATTACTTGTTAGAAGTACATATTCATGCATTTTATTTTATCTTTAGAAAGTTAGAAAACTCTGTTTGTGCGTTTTATGTTTGATCTGCATTGCTAGCTATATTTGGATTTATTGTAGGTATTTTGAATTATTAAGCATTTTTGGATAGATTTATCATCTTGTCTACTTTGTAGGTCCCCACATGGAGCCCTCTGGTATTAGTTGCTTTTCCAGATGCTGCACGAGTTGCAGCATATAGGTTTGGTGTGTCTGTTCGATTGTTGAGAAACATTTGCTTATGGAATGATGTATTTTCAATGTCAGTGTTAGAAAAGCTTGCTCTAGATGAGCTTTTGTTTGGTAAAGTTCTTCCTCACTTAAGAATCATATCAGAAAATGTTCAAGATGCGATAACGAGAACAGAACGGGTTATTGCTTCCCTCTCTGGGGTCTGGACTGGCCAAAGTGTCATCGGAGACAGAAAGTATGTTGCTGATACTTTGTTAAATTGTTGATTACATTTATTTCTTTTGGGAAGGCATTTTGCACATTTTTAGACTCTTTTCACATTACGTCTGTTTGGGTACTGTCTTTATGGGCAAATTGGGTATTGTTCAGGCAATTTGGGGTACTTATTTAAATAGAGGGTTTAGGTTTAATATGTGACTTCAACTCTGGTTAGATGTCATTTATTATTTCTTTTATCATTATATGTAAAATGAGAGGCTTTGTTATGACTTTTGGTCAGCAGTCTAATACTTTCCCTGTCTTCTTCACTTTGCAGACACAAATTACAGCCTCTGCTGACTTATGTGCTGTCACTTGGAAGGATTCTGGAGAGAAGAAATGTACCAGAGAGTGACACAAGTTATCTTGCTCGCCGATTAAAGAAAATACTTGTTGACCTCAATGAATATGATCATGCTAGGTCCATGGCTAGAACCTTCCATCTCAAGGAGGCATTATGAGCTAACTGGGAAATGGGAATTCATTTTTCATCATACTTGTTCTCAATTTGTCGTTGAATCAGGCCCTAAGGTTAACCCTTCTCGGGTGCAATTATGGAACGAACGCGACATATTCACGTGACTATGATGCTTGAAATTTAAACGATTTTGATGACTGTTCATGTGAATGAACACACAGGCATGCCCTTTTGGGATGCTGTTAAAAAGGAAATTTTTTAAATAGCCATTTTTGTCTTTAGTTTGTCTTTAAGGAGGTGAGTTAAATACGGTTAGAGAGTTCATTTATGTGTTCTATAGAAATTTTAGGTTGGGTATGGGAGATGAAATGTGTACTAAAGGGTAGGTGCATGAAGTGAATTTGAGGTTTTCATTTGAGTAGAGAAGTGCATCCCTCTAGAATCAAGTTGTATCACCTCCATCAATCTCTGGGTTCGAGTTTTTATGAGCATATCCAATGAATTTGGTAATTTGAAGTTATTTATTGAATATTAGGAGTTTGTTTTTCAAATTCACCTATTTTTTACGGTGGATATCTTCATAAATATTGGATTAGGTGGCAATGTTCACAGCTTCAATGATGATATTCCTGTCTGCTGAAAAGTTAATGGTATTTATTTTGGTTTTGAAGCTGGAACACTGCATTCGAACTTCACAAACTGGCTATAAATGTATAAAAAATGTCTCTCTGATAAAATATTGCTTCTAATGTGAGATGAGAGTTTTAAATTTAGGTAGTTAAACTAAAATATTAATTTTGTTGTATTACGCATCTGTCTGAGATTCGAAATTGATAACAAAACTTTAATACGTTATTCATGACCCGCTATAATTTACTTAAAACTATTGGTGATGTCACTGAAATATAAACATTAAAAATATGAAATATGAAAAAAAAAGGTGCACCAGCCGGGAATCGAACCCGGGTCTGTACCGTGGCAGGATACTATTCTACCACTAGACCACTGGTGCTTTGATGAAAGTTGAAAATAAACTTGATTTTAATATATTAAATTAACCATTACTGGTTATAAGTTACAATGATATGATGATCTTAGTAAAGTTTCACTTTGATAGAATTCTATCGTGGATGAGGAATCATGTGGCAGGGATTAAATACATTTTTATTGGAAGTGCTTGATATTCATAAAAGAGCATATTTGTTCCTTCAATATTACTTAAATTTATACTTACAAAAGAGAAAAGTTGTGAAATTGTAATGATTATGTTTTCAATCCTCTATGCGTGGATCACATCAATAATGACAATACGATATATGATTTTGAGTTTTGAACAACAGCAACATTGTAAGTATGGTCAAAATTTCAGAATTTCTCTGCTGACTAAATTCAAATTATTAAGCTTCTTCTTCCGTGAACAAATTCCGTTTGTAATTACTTTTAACCAGAAAAAATAGAGTCATTATTTCTTATGTGATGTTTGGTGAAATTATGCATATGAACAATTTTCTTTGTTTGTCTTTATTTGAGTTTGACAACATATGATGTGGTTCTTCTAATCATAGTTTTAAGTGTTTATGGTAATGGAGAGGACCATAAACATTACGATTTTTGTTTTGGAAAATAGAAAATTATGCTGTGTTTACCAAACCTCAGTGGTGATCCTCAATCTCTCTAACAATGACATATTTACTATCGATGAATCAAAAGAGTAGTTTATTTTTTCCTAAGGACAATTTTCCAAATTGGCTCCAGGTTAATATACTTTGAATGAAGTGGTAATTGGTAAGTGTTCTTTTTATTCAAAGATAGAGTGTGTTTGAAGTTTGGTTTTCAATAAATTATTAGAAAAATAAAACTTGTAAATCAAACTTAAACTTTGATGCTAGAACAAATAGGAAAAGAAATAGTAATTTTTTTATCAGTTAGTTCTTAGTATAAAATTCAACACAATTCTTTTAATATCGTTTTGTAACAATAGACACATATTTATTTAGATTATAAACTTTTTCTCTGTATATATAATATTATATGTTTTACATATAAGTCATTTATGAGATCTTTACTATGGTAGTAAAAAGAATGAGTACAAAATAAATAAATAAAACAAAATTAAATATGTTTAAATAAAAACATAATTCATACATTATTTTTTGTTCACATAATTATTTTAAAAATTAATCAATTTATTATTTTTTGAAAAGTATTATTTTAAGTGAAGTTTTATATTAAAGTATTTTCAATGTATTATATTTATTGTGGCTTGAGCCCTTCTACACTAATAAAAGTCTCACAAAATATATTGTTTTCCTTACAAACAAATTGTGAACACTCTAAATTTTATATGTAATAACTAGGGATGACAATAGTGCCTATCCGCAACCCGATCCGTAAAAAAAAATTCATCTGTTACTCGTCCGTTTACTTGTCGGGTATCCGTTTAAAAAATATCTGTGAATATTTTTAAAACCCGCGGGTACCCGTGGATACCCGATACCTGCAAATATTTAAAAAATATATACTTTTATAAATTTTTTAATATAAAATTATAAAAATAAAATATAAATTAAATTAAATTTTAATTATAATTAAATTTGACATAATAAAATATACTGTTAATTTTATTTTAATTAAATTTAACTTAATAAAATATAAATTAAATTTTAATTTTAATTTTTACGGGTAACGGGTACCGCGGGTACGAATAATATGATACTCGTACCTGACCCGTTTATAAACGGGTATTAAAATACCCGCTACCCGCTACTCGCAGATATTTATTATCCGCGGGTAGTAACTATCCGTCGCGGATATCGACAGACGCGGATATTTTTGTCATTCCTAATAATAACATTATGTATAAATGAGATAATTTAAAATTATAAACAAAAAAAAAATCAAATACAACTAATATCAATAAATTATACAAGAAACACCATTAAAATTAAATGCAAATATATTAACAAAATTAATTTAATATGGAAACATAATTGATAGCGTTGTCTTTAAAGATTGAAGCATAATATATAGTGTTTATAATGTTAAATTTTAAACTTTTAGTACTTGTGACAAACATTTAAGTTTTTTGTGTAATTTGACATACAACTTTAATAAAAATAAAAATAAATATTAATTTTGTTTTTTATAATGTAAAAGTCTTTCATGCTTTTGAATTCACCAAGTTAAGGTAAATATCCTTAAATTGTGGGTTTGAAATAAAGATGCTTAAAGTGTGAAGTCTAGCAAAGCATACTTTCTTTTAGGGCTGGGCAAAATAAACCAAACTGCACTGCACTACCAAAAACAGCACTGAACTAAAAAACTATTCGCATGAACTGCACTGAACTGGAACTCTTATTCTTAAAAATAAACTGGACTGAACTGCACTGCACTGCACTGAACTGCATTGCACTATAATATAAACTGAACTGAACTGTTATAAATTGAACTGTTTTATGAACTACACTACGTCAGAACTGAATTATACTATTTTTGAACTGAACTGCACTAATTTTTAACTTAACTACATTGTTTTTGAACCGAATTGCACTGATTTTGAATAAACTTCACTATTTTTGAACTGAATTGTACTAATTTTGAACCGAATTGCATTGATTTTGAACTGAATTGCATTATTTTTGAACTGAATTATACTATTTTGAATCGAATTGCACTAATTACATATGATTATACTACACAATAATAATCTAAAGTTTATAATTTGAAAGTGCTTTTGAAATATGCATCATACTTCAATACACCAATTAACATTTTTATAATTTTTTTATTTATATTAAAGTTTTGCGTAACTTAAAATGTAATTAAAATATTAAAATTAATATAATAAATATAAATATCGGTATTAACTTATTTTTTATATTTTAAAATCTTATGTAATATTACTTTTTAGTTTTACGATGTTTATTATGTTGCGTCAAATTTTTTAAAAGGATCTATTTTAGAAAATTCTCAAAATTAATATTTTTTTTAACATTTGTATTCATTAATATTTGTGTGAAAAATGTTCTAGAAATTTTATGAAGTTCTAAAATTAATATTTTAAGAATTTTTTAAAATAAATTCTCTTTAAAAAAGTTGACGTCACATAATAAATATTTTAAAACTAAAAAATAATATTACATAAGATTTTAAAATAAAAAATACGTTTGTACCAATATTTATATTTATTATACTAATTTCAATATTTAAGTTACAAAAAACTTTAATATAAATAAAAAAATTATAAAAATATTATCTGTCACAAAATTTAATTTTTAAAAATAACTTCTGTAAAATCATAACATAAAAATAACATTACATAGTAAAATTCATTCAAAATAAAATAAGATCTTGACTTAATTTATAATTTTTTTTAATAATTAATTATAAATATTTTATATTTTTCTCAAAAAAGAGTAAAGAAAAAAATGAAGACAAAATAAATAAATATTTCAATATGAAAGAGAAAGAATAGAACGTAAGACATAAAACACATAAGTCCAATTCTTATCCTAATACCAATATTTTATTTGAGGTATTTTGCTCTTTGAATCTATTATAGTTCAATAGTTAACTTAACATAAGCTTAGTTTCTTAAAACTGAACTATTTTATAATACAGTTCAATTATTATTATGAATAATTTAGTATATTTTCGTTTAATATAGTACAATTAACTATAGTTTAGTATAGTTTAGTAAATTATGCCCAACCCTACTTTCTTTTATCAGTAAATAACCTTTTAAGGTACGAGATTGAGTTATAGATACTCAAAGTCTAAGATAAAACTAAAGATCCTCATTTTTTTTTATAATCAAGCTAGTGATGCCCTTGGCTTGAAATAAAGCTAAACATATTTTTTATTTGTTAATAAAAATTAATAAAAGAATGAGATCAAGTTAAAAATCTCAAGGTGGACATATTAAAGATATTTAAATTATAAAATGAGTTAGAAATGTTTCAAGTAGGATGGTAGAGTCAGTCTGATCCATTTTGGCCTACCAAATACAAGCTGGATCGAACTCACCTACCATAACAAAACGAGACAGAAAGTATAACACGTCTCGTCATAAGACGGATTGACCTGCCATTTTTAATTTTTTTGTAACGTTAATTGTATATATACTTAGAAATAAGTATTTAAAGCATATTTAATCATATACATATTTTATAAGGTTTGAATTGATTACTTAATATTTTTAATTGGATAAATTAAAATAATTATTACATTTACATGTTAAATTACTCTATTATAACTAATAATTGAAATTTAATTTGTAAGTGTTAATGATTTAAATATAATAGTATTACATATTTAAAAAAAATATAATATAAAAATTTAAATCTTTTTAATTATTTTTATTTTATTTTTAATTTAAAAGAAAAGGCAAAATGGGTTAGTGGGTTAAAGGCGGGATAGTTGTCTTTGGCCCACCAATTTGGCAAGTTAGGCAATTCGGGACAAAACAAGTCGACAAGTTAAACATTGCAATCTGATTTATCCCATTTTGACGGACTAACTCGTGAGCCAAACTCCATTTTGACATTCCTAATTTTAGACATGAGTTAAATTACATATGCTAAAATTATATGAAGTCAAATTAGAAATACTCAAGATTATCAATTTCAAGATAATCTCATACTTGACTTATCGAAAAAATTGTACTTTAAAGTTATCGAATAAATTAAAATATCTATTTGACATAATGTGTATTCCTTAACATAACCAATTCTAAGGGAAAATCATAATAAAGTAGTGTGTCTAACACAACTAGATAATAATTTATATATCACACTTACAAATAAGGATTGAATGTTCATGATTAAAATCGTGTGAAATGGAATTCATGTTAACTTTGTAAATCACGTTTGATATAGAAATCATTTGAGTGATTGTTTAGAAAAATCATATTCTTCTTAATTAATATCTTTAGTAATCATTGGTCCTTTTCAATTATATTTGCTTAACTTTTTGTAATTTTTTCTAATATTAAAATTTAGAAAGTTGAGGCTTTTCACCATGAAATCCTACTTTTAGGTGTTCCTTAATTTTTTCACTCATGATTGTCTTGATTTACTTATAACCTTTGATATGACTTAAAACATTCTTCATTTGAGTGATTGTTTCAATAGTCTTAAAGTCCATGTGGCTCAACATTCCACATTAAAATACACCATGTTAATATTTTAGAAATTATTTTAATATGTTTTAAAATTTCAAAAGGTTAAATTACTTTTTGGTCTCTCTATTTGTCATGAAATTTCAGTTTGGTCCTCATTTTTTTAAAAATGACTCAATTTAGTCATCACCGTTAACTTTGATCAGACGACGTTAAAGTCAATGCCATGTGTCAATTTCTGGTTTTTTGAATTTTTTAAATATTTTTTAAATATTTTTTTAATTTTAATTTTTGACACGTGGCACTTAACAGTTGTGCCACGTGTCAAAGTGACTCAATTTGGTTCCTATATTTGTTTTTAGTTTCAATTTAGTCTCAATTTTTGTAAAAATGAACCAATATTGTCCCTCCTTAAATTGACACTCAATTTAATCTTTGTATACAACTTAGTGATGATATTCTTAATAAAATTGACGTTTTTATTAAATATTTGTAGAAATATTTTTAAATAATTTTTTTTAGTTTTATTATTAAACAAAGTTAAACCCCAAACTTAATTAACAATTTTGTCATCATATATAAAGACATCAAGTGTATCATATTATACAAACTTAATGAAGATTAAAAATCAAATAACTTGTCACACATAAGTTTAGGAACTAAATTTCAAGTTCAAAACAAAACCAAAGTCTAATGTTTTTGTGTAGAATTTAAAGTTAATTTAAAATATTTATAGAAATTTAATAAAAACGTTAATTTTAGTAAGAATATCTCCATAAAATTTATAAAAAAGAAAATTTAGTATCAATTTAAGGAAGGACAATATTACTTCATTTTTACAAAAATTGGGACTAAATTGAAACTAAAAACAAATACAGGGACCAAATTGAGTCACTTTGACATATGGCACAACTATGAAGTGACACGTGTCAAAAATAAATAAATTAAAATTTAAAAATTTTAAAAATATTAAAAAAACCAGAAAATGACACGTGACATTGACTTTAACACCGTCTAGTCAAAGTTAACGGTGATGACCAAATTGAGTCATTTTTAAGAAAATGATGACTAAATTAAATAACGAAAAATTTGAGGACCAAACTGAATTTCATGACAAATAAAGAGATAAAAAGAATAATTTAACCATTTTAAAATTAGTGATCATTCATGTATTTTAAAAATACATAAGAAAAACAATAAAAAAAAAATCATAACAAAGAATCCAAAAAGTATGTGATTTCTTGAAGTTTGTGCTTATGCAAAATACATGCAACGAGTTATTCTAATTTCTAATTTCTAACTCTTAATCATATGTTTGGAGATTTTATTGGACGTTCTTCTCTATAAAATATTAAAAATATATTATATTAATATTTTAAATACTTTTTTAATATATTTTAAAATATTATTAAAACGTTAAAATTATTCATAATTAATGTATTATAAAGATAATATCACAAAAACACGTCTTCTTCGTAGTAATTTATTAAGTTATTGATTGTAGTATCCAAATTTAAAACCTTTTGGTATCCCACGCAGCATATCCAAATTTTTGGTAGACACTTGTAGTAATTCATCATAAAAATTCCATCTTTGTAATAATGTAGGCACTTAATATTAATAATTTTCCTTTTATTATACGTTAATATAAAATTTTCCTTTTAACGTCTTCCTTCTATAATAATGTACGAATTTAATGTTATTATTTATTCTTTTCCCTTCTATTAATTTATTAAGTTATTGCTTCGATAATCAGTTAATACATTAATTATCATTTTTATTTAAGTGATGAATGTATAATATTAACTTATTATTTTATTTGTATAATATTAAAATAATTTTAAAATTAATTATATTTTAAGTCTCTAATAAATTTAAAATTTTTTAATTTAGTCTTAATAAAAAAATTATCTATTAATTAATTAACAAATTTAAATTTTTCAATGGGTCTCTCTCTTGTTAAATTTTTATATTAAGTGAGTGATACGATTATTAGGTGAATCACGTGATTATCATGTTATCGTATCATATTGTTCATCTCGTTCATTTATCACATACGTTATTTTATTATTTTAAAATGTTAAAATTTATGATTTTATAATTTTAAAATTATAAGATTATAAAATTAAAAAATTAATGATTTTATAATTATAAAATTATAACATAATAAATTTTTAAAATCATAAATTATAAAATTATATGTGATAAAATTTTATAATAAAATACATTACTGAATAATCCATAGATCATAAAAATTCAATTCAGGATTTTTAAATTTATCATAGGATAATTAAGCCTAATTTTTAAAATGTTTTTTAAGTTGTAACTGTACTTATTTTAATTTAAAAAATTTGTTAAAAATTCGGACCGAGGACCCAAATTCTTATCTGGTCAAAATAAATCATAAATTCATATTTCCAAATACAAATCTAAATTCACATTGTGAATGGTATTTATAATAGAAAATGGTTATCTTGGTATTAAAGAAAACCGTAAAAACAAATATCCTTATATGATAATTGTTGTTAATTGAAAATATAAATTAACATTCACCCTTATGGTATCATTAGAGGAAAGGAAGAATTTAACAATAAGAATTTAATTTTTTTTCTTCTTTCATCTACTTTTCCAAAATGAACTCGAATATAACTGATTTTCATGTAATTAAACTACTTTTAATTATAAATTTAAAATTAAAAGCAAGTTAGTGTAGAATGAATTAATTCGAGTTGTTGTTTTTAAACTGTATAGTGCAAATTGCGTTGTCAAATTGATTCTCCTTGACAAGTTTTTATGTATTTCTTTTGACCGAATTAAAAAAAAATGTCTATGTTATTACAACTAATTTATAAGTATTAAATTGATAAACTAATTTATCAGTTCAAAAGGTGTTTGATAAAATTAGTTGATAAATATAAGTGATATATATAAATATAAGTGATATATATATATATATATATTATATTATATTATATTATATTATATTATATTATATTATATTATATTATGAATAAAAATTTAGTTTATAAAACAGTGTCATTATGTAATTATAATTATAATTTTTTTAAATAATTAATTTTTTATTAAAAATTCAATATTTTTATTTATTTTTTTAAATTTATATATTTTTTATTTATTTGAATAAGCCATTTTACTTAAATTATTTCATCTAATTTATATTAATTAAGTTTAATTATTTTTATTTCTATTTTTAATTTAAACTATTATTATATTATATATTTTCTTAGAATTTTTATTGTGTGCAGTTTTCACTTTTCATATTTCATCTTCAGTTTCTAACGTAAAATACTTTTTAATTTGAATTATATTAAAAAAATTAAAAAATTACTAAAAAATTAATATAATAGTTAATTGTACCTATAAAAACTTGAAAACACGTAATTTCAGATAAAAAAATAAAGACAATAAAAAAAGAACTAAAATAGTATACTTGAAAACAATTAAATAAACTAAAAATTATAAGACATAACTCATATAAATATTTAAAATAAATTATTTCAAATGTTTTCTATAAACAATTTTTTTATTAGTCAAATTAATTAAACCTCGATATATTTCTACAAGATGTTGGATTTTAATTATTGGATTAAATATGACCTAATTTTTAATTAGATTTAATTTTTTTTTTTTAGAAATTCTGGATAGTTTAAGCTACGTAGATTCAGTCAAATTAACTAAATAAGTTAAAAGTTAACTTAACTCTAATCATTCTTTCCTTAAACTATTAAAAGGGGACGTTGTAGACCTCGATATATTTCTACAAGATGTTGGTTTTAAATTATTGGATTAAATGTTACGTAATTTTTAATTAAATTTAGTTTTTTCGATTAGTTTTGGATGAATTTAATTTTTTTAATTAAATTTTATTAAATTTATTTGATATTTTTTCTTTGAAATATTGAATAAATTTAGTAAAATTTAATTAAAAAATAAATTTATGTATTTTTAAAAAATAAAAAATTAATATTAAAACATGTTTAATTCTTAATTAATTATGAAACTAACCTTTCTTTTATCATTTACTGTAATTTAAACAGTACGTTTTCATGTGTAAAAGTTATGATCGTCAGAGATCATGATTCTTTATTCTAAAATGTGATTTGATATAAGTAATTGTCAGAAACAATGATTCTTTGTTCTAAAATTTGATTTGATATAAGTAATTTTTGAATTGTTTAAATTAATTTGTTTTAAAATTACATAATATTGTGATCAAGAACCATAAACCGGTGAATCTTCTATATTTTACATGAAAATATATGCAATGGCATATGGCTATTACAGATCCAATTGACCTTTGCTTAAAATGAAAACATATCAAAGATTCAAACGTACATTAAGTTCACATAAATCAAGATTAATATTAATATTTACACATTCTTAAATCAGACCGTACTTATGTTAATTATTCCAAGATATATTTTACAATGATTCAATATTATAATATTAAAACTAATATATCGAAAAATAAATTTGAATCTAAACCATTTGATTACATAAGAATAGGTTACTGTTATATTATAAATTTGAATTCTATAAATTTAGAAAGTATTTAAAAAATGTAAAATAATTTATTGGTATAAGATGCTTGTGAGTTATAGTGGAAAACACCTGTCCCTACATTACCGAATGATGCCAACTATTATTACGTGGAAACAATATCTCCTTTATCTCTCCTTTCACACCTTCACCACGAGTTCGCCACACGCCCCTTTCGTCATCCAATCCTGACCGTCCACCTGTTTTTCATCCAACGATCCAAAATACAGATCTCACTTTTCCAAACTCCCAAAATACCCCTCTCTTCTCCTACATATACCTTCTTGTCCCACGCAAGCTTCACCACCACAACTCAGACCTCAATTCTTAGCCGCCATTGTCTCTTCTTCCTCCTTCTCCATTTCCTTTCCCTCTTTCTCAGCCTTTTTCGATTACCCATTTCGAGATTTTGATCTCATGGCCCTCGCTCCCTCTAAAGTTTCTCCCTTTTCAGGGTTATCCCTCACAGAAGCTGTTGGGGGAACCGTGAAAAACCCAACTTCTTCTGTTTCTTTGGGTTTTCTGAATAAGAAAGTGAAAAGCAGAAACCTTGGGGTTTCTGCCTCAACTGCGCCTCTCACTGGGGTGATCTTTGAACCCTTTGAGGAGGTTAAGAAGGAAGAGCTTGCTGTTCCCACTGCTCCACAGGTTTCGTTGGCTCGTCAGTATTATGCTGATGAGTGCGAATCTGCAATTAACGAGCAGATAAAGTGAGCACTTCTATGATTTTCACCTCTTTTTTTGATTAATTTTGGAGAAATTACTTGTGATTTTATTCTCTGTTTTTGTTATCTGTGAAGCTTTTTTTTACAAATCTGTTGCTCTGTTTTCTGTTTCCTGTTTAGAGAGATTTGTTTAAACAGATTGAAAAGGTTACGATTGACAGATAAGAACAGAAATAAAAAGCTTAAAACACTTTTTTAAGAGTCTTTGTTTTTGTTAATTTAAGCAGATCAAGCGATTATTTTAATATATGCTCTTCTAAAGTGAGTCTTTTGCATTATTGAGTATGATTGAACTTTTCCTTGTACTAGGACTTATAAATTAAAAACCACATGATTATTATAAGGACATGAGTGATAATCATTGATGTCATAAAAGAATCTAATACTTTATAGATCTTGTTCTGCGAGTTTTGATCCTGAAATATAAAAGGGTAAAAGATGTATATTATTGTTTTAAAATTGTCTTGAGCTTTTGTACTATAAAAATGGTGGTTTTGGTTTTTGCGGATCATTTCTGAGATGCGGTGGTTTTTGTCCCTAACTACTTCGAAATGAAGTACAAGATCTGGACAAAAGCAGTGATTTTTTACGATATCAGGACCAAAACCATCACTTTTAAAATATGTATTAAAAACAAATTTGATCAAATTTTGGGATGCTTAAAAACGCATTATTACTTCAAAGAACAAGAGTGAAATTTATGTAATTTTTTATTTGCTGCATCTAATACTGGTGCTCTGCTAAGAGTTTTTGCTCTTCGATTTTGTGTCACAGTGTGGAATACAATGCTTCCTATGTGTACCACTCCTTGTTTGCATACTTTGACAGGGACAACGTAGCTCTGAAGGGATTTGCCAAGTAACTAACACTAAACCCCTGGTGTCTTCTTTCTCTTAAAGTTTCTTTCATTTCTCAAACGGGTGTTCATTTCACGCGCTGTTATTGTTGAAAACAGGTTCTTCAAGGAATCTAGTGAAGAAGAAAGAGAGCATGCTGAAAAGCTTATGAAATACCAGGTTAAATTAATTTTATAGTTAACTGTTAACTCCTAATCATACAGCTAAAAGTAACTTCTCTAACGTTACATGACAATATACTGATATATATGGTTCTTGTTAAATTGTTTAGAACACTCGTGGTGGAAGAGTTGTTCTTCACCCCATCAAGAATGTACCTTCAGAATTTGAGCATGTGGAAAAGGGAGATGCATTATATGGTGAGCTCGCAGATTTAATTACTGTTTCAATGACTCTGTTATGTTCTGATGTATTGTGTGGTTTCTCATATGTTGTCAATGGAATATATATGTTGATTTTCCTCTATTTTTTTGTTTAGCAATGGAATTAGCTTTGTCTTTGGAGAAGTTGGTGAATGAGAAACTTCGGAGTGTGCACAGTGTAATGCGTCTATACTTTTCTGCATTTGGCTTTTGTTTTTCTGTTAATTATTTTTTCCTGTGGAACTCACAAATTATTTGTATTTGATCTAACAGGTGGCAGGGAGCAACAATGACCCTCAATTGGCAGACTTCATTGAAAGCGAGTTTTTGTCTGAACAGGTGAAACTCATATAAACTGCAGAGTGGTTGTAAATTCATTGAAATTTCGGCAATTAACAATATATATTAGAAAATTGAAAGAAATTTGCCAAAGAAGAGAGAAATATAGATGAACTGTGTGGTTTTTTTTTCCAAACTTTAACCTTTGTTCTTTTCTACAGCTTCTTAAAAAGCAAACCTGGACCACTAAATGGGTTTTTTTTAAATGTTTACCCTGAACAAAAAAAGAGGAAGACATCTACCTCAGGCTAATAAAAACAGAAAACCATTACATGTGTATCAGTTCAGTGAACGCTGAGCTTGATTTTTCAAGTTGAGACTGGATTTTGCTTATATTACCAAAGTGTGTGTTTAATAAAACATGTCTCTTTCTTTTGTACAGGTTGAATCAATTAAGAAGATATCAGAGTATGTGGCTCAACTGAGAAGGGTTGGAAAGGGTCACGGTATGTTTTGCTTCCATGATTTCTCATATTGATTGACAAAATTTGCCTTTGATGTACAAAATACCTATGGCTTCTACTTACATTTATGTTTTATGGCTTGCAGGTGTGTGGCACTTTGATCAAAGTCTGCTTCATGCTTGAACTTGAATAGTTTTTATTAGTCTTTGTTTACATTTGCTCTTCCATTACATTCCGGGCTGTTTTCTAATTTAGAAGTAGTAGTTAAAAGTTTTTCCTTTGTACTGAGGTGTAAGAACTTGTAGTTTGTGGTAGCAAGTATCATATGTAGAAGACTGCAGACATATTATGCAATAACATTTGATATCTGCTTTTCAATCGTCCCTCTCCAGTAAATTTGCCAATGGTTACTGTGACTTGATGCTGTGAAAATTCTCATAATCTTGATAATGAGGAATACTAGATCAAATTATATATATATATATATATATATATATATATATATATATATATATATATATATATATATATATATATATATATTTATTTATTTTATGTATAACTTATTCCACTTAACAGGGGAATATTTTTGAAAACTTATATTCCAGATCGAAAGTTATGTTTTCATCTGTTAATGTCCTTAGGGATAAGGAATGACATTAAACGAATCTAAACACCCATCGTCTTCAATTAAAGGCCATCTGTCTAAGTACAAGTATCAAAAGCAGTAGTCTTCTTACTGATACTTATTAATTTACTTGAAAAGATATTAAAATGGTTCGAAACAAGCATAAATCTGTGCAAGGTTTTCAGAAGAAACTGATACACAATAGAAATGGCCAATTTGTATATTGGTAAACTGTAATTTGCACTGGCAACACCAATATTAACTTGATATATCACGCTGGCATTCAGAAGAATGCGTAGTTTATGTGATTTCTGCATCTTTTATGGAGCAGCTCTACTTTTCTGAAGGAAATGGATGGCAATGCTTTGGGCTATTTTTTGGTTTCTGTTCATCTGTTTTGTTGAACTATATTTGTCTTACAAAACATAATTTGGTGATATGTTTTGGTTTCCTGTTTAGTAATTCCCACACTAGGTTTCAAATGAAAGCAACATCAGGGTTGCTTTAAAACTATATAGTATGCAACTTGAATTTACAAACTCTAATGCAGACCTTTACTTCTGAAATGTAGACCCAAAATATAGACTAAAACTCAGCTGATACTGAATAATTCAAAAGTCTGATCATTCACTTTCACTTCCCTTGGAAACAGAATTAATGATGTGTGGGAAGAAGTAGACGCTGAAGGAGTGGAACTCGAAGAAAATTTGATTCCCCTTTCTCATACATCTATCTACCTATGATACTCTTTCATTAAACCTTTGGACTCATCCATCCGTCAAGAAAAAATCATCACCATTTAAATAACCACACAACAATATGAAGACATGTTGATTCTTTTCTTGTTACTTGTGTTTTGAGGAGAGGAAGACTCAATCATCTTCCACATAACTTGGATATCTGAGTATTCTCCACAAGACTCCATATCTTTATAAAGATTCAGAAGTCCATTTCTGTGTCCTGTGTTGAACTCCATAAATAAAAAAGCAATATCAAAGAAAAGTTAACTATGTGAATCACAGAATCTCAACTTCAAAGTAGTTTTACCTTTAGATTTGAACATGAAGTTTGAAGTGACTTTCAGAAGGATACTCTTAATTGGGTAGATAGACATCCTCTTGAAGTACCTCCAACCCTTCTTCCAGTTCCCCATTTTCTGGAGCAGATTGCTAGCTTTCTCTTCCTTGCACCCTCCATTTTATATGTGTGAACTATGCCCTTAAAAAAATAATGCAATGATTTCTAGCAAAACACCAAGATGAATCCTTCCATATAAGAAAGCAACAAATAAAAGACAAGGCCTTTTCTGTCCTTATTTAGTTTTCAATCTTCCATAAAGTATTAAAGACATTTGCTTGATTATCACATCAGAACTGTTACTATATTTCTACTGTCTAAAAGCTAAGATACTCATGCTTATGGTACTTCTTCAATATATCAGAAAAATAAGTCATGGTAAATTATCACAGGGTATGAAACATTATTTTCACTTTCTCATTAAATTTTACCAGAAATTGTAAGACTGTAGAAAAAAATGGATCTTTATAGTTTATGACAGATAATGCAGGTCAACAGTTATAAACAATGAGTTGGAGGAAATTGATTTGGACTTTGCTTCCCTACTTATTCAACTCACTAAATATTCTCAATCTAATTGCATCTATAAGCAAAACGGTGGGGTGTGGGCCCCTTTTGAAGCGGTTGGTTGGTTTATCTTCAATGTCTTTGTGTTTGTTTTTCACTTTCTCTGTACTTTTATGCACCAGAATAAAGATTTTCTTTATCAGTAAAATTGAATACATCCATAATAACTCAGACAACATGAGTTACCCTTAATCCAAAACAAAGATTTGATTTTTTATCAGAAACAGTTGCAGTTGGTAATGTTAATGATATTTTGGATGTTTGTTTAATTTTTTCATTTTTAACTCAATATAATATGATTCTGTAAAAGAAAACTGTGGAAGTAATTCTATGAAGATTGTTCTTATCTTAACAAGTTGTTGAGATTCAATTCATCTGATCTTTCTTTAAGAGAAATAAGATTTATTATTATTATTCCATGGAAGAGACTTAACATCCTCAGAGGTTGATATTAAAAGCCAAGGTTCTTGAATTGGCACAATTTAGTAGGACCATAAGAGTGGTTAATGTTTGAAGGGTCATTTGGATACTGTTTCAATCGCTTTCTGTGTATAGTTTAATTTTGGTGAGTGAAATTTAAAAAGTTAGACCGTGGCATGTTCAGGAGCTATTTTTTTGAGGTGTTTCAACCACTTGTTATGACATCTCACCAACATATATGGTTTGAATTTGAATTTATCTCTCTTGTTGTCTTTGTGTGTGTGTTTTATTTGGAGAGAGTGAAGATTGGAATATTTTTGGTGCATATTCTTGGTGTTTCAGATAACTTTCACTATTTTGTTTTCTGAATTGAGAAAAAAAAAATGGAAGGAATGAAATCGATTATAGCGTAAAGATGAGAAAGAGAGGTTCTCTTGATACAAACCTATCAATTAAAGATATTCAAATGTTTTTGTTTGTGGGTTCTTTACTTAGCTGGAATTGTTTATGGATTTTCTTACACTAGTTTTTATATGCAGATATAAACGTCCTGAGTAGTTATTTTCAAGTACAATTTTTCTACCGATTTTTTATACTGCTGAACATTACAAATATACTGTATTGATGTTTTCATAAGAAAATCTGCAGACATTATCAATTTTCTCAAAAAAAAAAATATTGTGGAAATTTTTGTATTTGCTGTAGAAAAATACTTAGGAGTTTTCTGTAGAGTTTAAAATATACTGCGTTTGAAAATGAATTAAGAAAGTCATTGTAACTAGATTTCTATATTTGTGAATGATTTTGAGATTCAAAGTGTTGAGCTCTTGAAGACCCATGCTAATCCTAGAACATAAAATATGGCTTAAAACTAGTTGACTTTTTGATGGATAAATGTAGCTGGGGAAGAGAAGGAATATTGTAAGTTGTAAATCTATTTTCACATTGAAAAAAGAAAAGAAATTCAAGAATGAGATTGTGGAAAATGTTAGAAAATTAGAAAGAAAATATAGCATTTGCATTCTTAGTTCATAAGTTGCTATTTGATGTGCAACATTAAGAAAGATAAAAAAAAAAGAATTTCAAATATAATAAAATGCATGTAGAGAGGTGGAAAAATTAATCTTTTCATTTCCTATCATTTGTGTTGCTAAAAATTTGTGATTGTTAAAAATATTTTTCTATATAGTTTCTTTTGTACATTTTCTTTTTTTCTCGATGTTTTTTTTATCGATGAAAATTTATGATTTAAATATGTTTTTAGTTTTAAACTTAAATATAAAATTGTAATTTTTTAATATTTAAACTTTGATATATTTTTATTTTTAAATTTAAAAATTAATAAATATAGTTTTTCTAATTTATGTGAATTTCTTTTACATATTAATGTTACATGATATTAGAGTATCACAAGTGGAAGAAAAATTTTATTATAAAAGAAAATTGTTTTTACACATTAAAAAGGGAGAAAATTAAGCTTAACAAAACAGGTCAACTTAAAGATAAAGTCAACAAAAGGTCAGGTCTATATAATTTTACCATAAAACTCTATCAAATTTGTATGTTGGTTTAGTGAAATCTATTACATGTATTGATCAAATTCCAATAGCCCAAGTAATTACCATGAGATTTAATTTGGTTGGAACCAATTGAACTAATTAAAGTTTGATTTTCATTGCGGAGTTGATTGGATGGACCTTGACAAATAAAAAATATACTTATTTGATAATTTGTAAACAAAATAAATTTTTAAAAAAATATACTTTCAAGATAAAACAATAACAGTTCAATTTTTTTTCTATACTAAATTTAAAATTTGTAATCTTTAAAATTTATTTCTTGTTTAGCATAGTTATTTTTATTAACCTATTTGGTTAACTTTTAGGATTTTTTTTTTCCCTAATTTCTCTTAATTTTATTTTATTTTCTCCTTCTTCCCTCTTATGACAATATGATTCCTTTTTATCTTTTTGTTTTATCTCTTGTTTACTTTTCATTTAATGATTTATCTTCTTTTTCTTTCTGCTGGTCATATTGTCATAAATAGAAATCTAAGATATGGTAATATGTGAGTAGAATGTAATGTTTGTTTCATTCGATTTTTAAAATTTAAAAGTGTGAATAAAAAGAATTATTTATAAATTATACTCAATGGTAAAAGATATAAAAAAGTTTAGATTTTTATTTAAAAGAAAATAAAAAGTCTTTGTAAAAAAAAAAAAAGAGCTTAAAAACTGAACTTAAATTAGATTTTATATTACATTACAAGCAATTATGGTTCTATTACAGAGAAACAACCTATCATAGGTAAAAGTTCACCATCCAAAATATGTAAATATGTGTTTAGATCATATCTGAACTCATATCTATAATTTAATCTTCTAATAATATCATATCATGTTAGGTATCACTAAGCTTCTCTCATCTCCACAGAATTCTCATTCATAAACACTAAAAAAACTCTTCAATCTTTTGTTTCTCAACTCTTACAATTTTCTCATTTTACCTCACACAGCAGTTATTTGAATGACAATACTACATTATCAAACATACAAGTGTTAAGTGTTGAAACAAATGTTATTATCTTACATATGATAGTACAGTACAGTGATACAGTGGTCAGTCTATAAATCCTCAGTAATCCACACAGGCCTATTAAAGCATTGGTCTAAACAAAAATATCAAATTCTAATTTTTCTAATTTTAAATTTCAATTAATTCTTTATTTAATGGACGAGAGTAAAGGAGGAATAAGATCCCTATTTTGATTTATGTCTTGTATTTTATTCCATATATATATTATTAATGAACCATTCCTATCCATAAAAAATTAGATGTATATCTTTTCTTTTCTTGTTTGTCTTCCTTCTTTATCCATTACTTTAGCATACAAGTTAGAGCTATCAAAATGGGTTATCTGACCCAACCCGATTCGATCCACGTTGGGTTGACTACTTAGTGGATAAACCTAATCCAACCCACTTATTAGCAAGCCAAAAAAATTAGAACCCGACCCAACCCACCACGGGTTGATGGATTAAACGAGTTGGCTCACTGGCTCACTTAATTAAAAAAAAAACACAATTTTATTCTTCAATCCCAAGAAAACTAAATTATAATTCCGATTAAAATCTAAATAAACTTCATTACAGTCCAAATAAAATCTCAAATTATGTTAAACTCCAAATACAAACCAAAATCACAAAAATATAAATTACTATCTAACATCAAATCATTCTTGTCACTTGTCAAACTATAATATTAGTAGAGCCGTCAAAATGGGTTATAAGACGTGAGCCAACCCGGCTCATCACAGGTTCAGGTCGGGTTGGGTTGAAAAAAAATTACAAATTTCAGTACGGGTTAAAAATGAACCCAACCCACTAAGAACCCGACTCATTCGGGTTGAACCCGTGATGAGCCGGGTTGGCTCACCAATCCACCAATAAATTTTAAATTTTAAATATTAAATTAATATATATATATATATATATATATATAATAAAAAAAAAAAA
>Ga0214545_1000320_pt1 | contig 71226 bp, 33 predicted proteins | sample CNSS4metaG_FD_160064 | JGI IMG/M metagenome (GOLD analysis project Ga0214545, IMG submission 160064) | Root nodule microbial communities from cowpea collected in UCLA plant growth center, Los Angeles, California, USA - CNSS4 | ecosystem: Host-associated > Plants > Roots > Nodule | place: USA...
ATATATACCCACGAAGTCTCGCTCAAGCTACCTCAGTCTCGCTTGAGCGAGACAGCATTCTTCATCCCAAAGAAAGCCTCTCGCTTGGGCGAGATGTGCTGAAGCCAACATCTCGCTTAAGCGAGCAAAGTACTTCAAGCTGAAGAAAGGATCTCGCTTAGGCGAGAATGGCGGTCTCTGAACTCGCTTGGGCGAGAATGGCGGCAAAGAAGGTTCTCCACTGCACGAACTCTCGCTTAAGCGAGAGTCTGCTCGCTTAAGCGAGAATGGCGGTTGTGGCCTTGGCTTAAGCGAGAGTGCTTTGGTTTTGAGCGAAGGTAACAGCATTCTTTCCCTACTTTCTCTATTTCTTACTTTCTCCTTCACTCTTCTTGAGTTCTCTTTAATCTTTCCTGAAAAACACACAAAATAGGATCAAATGATTTCTTTAAGTCAAAACTTGGAAGCATGTGATTGAAACTTAGGTTTAGGGAGAATCAATATGAAATGAACACAAATTTAAAGCATAAGTGCCAGAGTTTGTTATGAATCTTTACTGAATTTTGGCACTTATCAGTGGGTGTGTTTGTTTTCAGCTCCCTCAGTTGCTCCAAGCCCTATTTCGTTCCCTCGGGTTACTATTCCATTTGATAATCTCTATCCAGGTAAGGGAAGCTAGGTCCTATTTCGCGTTTTTGAAGTATGCGGTTTGTTTCCGTTTATGTTTTATGCTTAAAATGATTGGAAAGTGCATGTACTGTGTATGAATGAACTGTATGGATGTGTTTGGTTGTTTCTAGTGTTGCATGCGTGAAACAGTGGAGGAGAACTGATATTTTCGCCCAAGCGAGTTCGTCTCGCCTAGGCGAGAATAGCAGAAGCTTGCCCGAGTTTCTGCTCGAGTACTCGCTCAGGCGAGAGAACTTCATTTTTGAGCGACCAACCATCTCGCTCAAGCGAGAAGGCCTCGCCTAAGCGATAGCTCGCGAAACCTTCCAGAGTCTCTGTTTGCAGTCTCGCCTAAGCGAGAGTCTGTAGCTTGAGCGAGGCAACTTCTCTCGCCTGAGCAAGGGCTCCTAGCTTTAGCGAGACTGGTGCAGGGACGTGCTCTAACGTTGTTCTCTTTTATGTTTGGGTTGTTGGTTGCATAATTGGTTGAATTTCCCTTCTTAAAGCATGAAGCATGTGTTATTTGAATTTTTATGAACTTAAATTGATATGCTTGGTATGAAATAAGTCATGGATTGGCTGGTTAGTGGTGTTTTGGCATGAGATTTGGATGTTTGAGATCAAAGTTATGGTTATGGCATGAGGAACATGAATCTGGTGTGAGATAGACGTAGTTTCATGAGTCTCATGGGGAGATCTCATGGTAGTGTGTAGTGTATATAATTAAGATAATGATTCAAGTAAGGATTGCATCCCGAAACTCTAAAGAATCAGTTAGTCTCACGTAGAGCAGACTTATTCAAGTGGTGAGAGTAGCGGGAGATCCTAGTCTTTAGCAGGATAATGGCCTTAGATGTTTGAAGGCTAATCTTGTGTATCGTAGGGTGAAACCCATTAACAATGGCTCTACAGAATAGTAGAGGTCACCACAAGTGCAAGCATCCAGTGAATCTGATTTTATTATATCTATCCGGATAATTGAGTCGTAGTGTCATGTTTGTTGTCTATCACATGTTGAATGCCTATCTTGTTGTATGTGTATGATGTGTTTTAAGTATCTGCTTACTATAACATGTCAAAATTACTATTTTACACTAGCTTACCCTTTAGTTTGCTTGTGTGTTTTATGTGTGGCTTTCTCCTTTTGCAATGATTATCAATTTATTGATGTGAGCAAATGAGAGAACTCCTGGTGATCACAGTGATGGTGGGAGCGAGGCTGTTTAGTTAACTCGTTGGTCCAGTTAGGTGTTAGCTCGTTTTAGAGCTCCTTTTGAAGAAGAATTGTCTTAGCTTTTTCCTGTGGTTTCTTTCTCATATTCTGTTATGGGCATCTGTTTTGCATCCTAACTTCTCTTCTAAATATATCATGGATGACTGTAGTAGTTAAGACCTATATACTTCTTCTTGGTGCTTTGATTTTATTATAATTAATTATATGATGTTTCATATATTAGAATTATTTATTAAATGGGATGTCATAATCAAATATATCATTGAAAAAGACAATATTGTCTGTGTTGAAAATGATGAAAAAATATCATTTTTTGCCAGGATTTTTCTTCATATACGAAGTTTAAATGTGACATTACTTAAAAAGTGAGGAAATGTGCACATAAACCACAACAGTTGTTATTTACATAATCTTTTTATAAGGAAATTTCATTGTAATTTCTTTTCAAACCTTTGGAAGTCAATTTTAACACGTTCATAAAACATTTCCGGTTCTTTTCCTTTTCTATTTCAATTCTAATCCAATTATTATGAAGTAGGTTTAAATTAATCTAATATGAATTTTTGGTAATGTTAAAATAATCTAAACATGAATTTGAGTTCCACATTAATAATAACATAGTTAAATATTATATGTATAAAAAAATCTTTAAAGAAAAAGTATATCTAACTTATCATTAACTTCGAATCCTAAATAATATAAAACTATTATTGTACCAAAACAATTTTAGATTAAAAAGAAAAAACAAGGCATCCAAACCAAAACCAAAATTCGGAAAACCATAAAAGCAAACAAGTATTATAGATGTTATTTTACAACACATCATACTGCTTTGTGATCGCTATCTGGTAACAGAGAAACACAACATATCCAGGAGGTAGCAGCCATGCCAATCATTCACATGATCCTAAGCCAGATTTCATTCCTCCTCATTGCTTATACTAGACCCTATATACTATATACTATATACTATATACATATGCATACATACATATATGTATGTATGCAGCAGAAACTCAAAATACTTTACCATTGATGCTACTTATATTTGTTTTTTCTTTTTGCGTGGACACATCATTCAGGAATCACTACTTACAACCATGTATAAGCATCATGAATTAGACAAAGATCTTATACATAGTTGTAAGTAAGTAGGTGCCTACATATTATATATATAATGTACATATGTGCTGCAACTTTTGACGCACCTAGTTTTGCCTTGTTGTGGCACCATCAACATCCACAGAGCTTGAACCTGAAGCTGTCATGTCTCCATCTGTTTGTGTTGCTGAGAAATTAAAAGGAAAACCATTACCAAACGCCAATGTGTTGTAGCCTTGATTCAGTGACCACTCACAGCTTCCCATTTGTGCGTTGTTATTTGCAACATAGCTAGCAGATTGGCCACTGTAATACTCATTCTGATCATATGTGGCTACTGACACAGCAGTTTCATCACCTACAGTGATTACGTTCACAGAAACATCAGTTACTACTGGCAATGCTGCTAAATGTGGGGTTTATTACGAGTCTATTACGAGTCTAGAGTTTAGATTTTCTACTGATAAATATCCATGAGTGTATTTTAAAAACAAAACAGAAGATCAATACAAAATAACACAGCAGAGAATCCAAATTTGTTTATTACCTGTGGAATCTATTTATGTTCTTAAACTAAAGATTCTGCTACTAAATGTGTTCAAGTTTTTAAATTCTAGAAAGATCTCAATAAATAAAAGCTAAAAGTTCATAAAGAAATTCTGTCAGATTTCTTAGGAAGTATTAATTGCTAGCATTTCTCTTATATATAGTTCACAATAGGTTAAAGGAAGCTATATATATACCTTGAGTTAACACAGCAATGTTATCGTTCAGAACCGCATCTATCACCTCCAAGTTAGGCCATCTCGCATATGCTTCTTTCACCAATTTGTCTATATAGGTCTGCAGTTGTCAAAAACAACATCCACTGAAGTGAATTCGAGGAGAATAATGTAACATAAGGGTGTAACCAGATATAAATTAAGGGGACAAATTGAGACCTAGATGATTCATTGTACCTTGTTCAAATGGGAGATTTGATCTCTGTTGGAAAATGTCTGTCCATTGATATCTGCTTTAATTAATCTGCATATTGGATCCAGTAAAATAGTAAAGTGTGGTCCACGATAAATGTACAACTTGCTTCCTATGTCACAGGTCATTGCATGCTTCATTGTCACTTCCCACATTTTGTCTGACATCCCCACGCCCAAAATCTGGTTTTGCAGAAACATTGAACAAAGAATCATAAATTTCATGAATGAAAAATCTCCGTGACTATTGAAAGGTTATATGATGCAAAGATATATACATTTCTTAGCTTGAGAGTGTCAACAACTGCTAGTTTAAGAAATTCTTGAACTGTCTTTATGCCCTGCGAAGACAACTTTCTGTTGAAAGCTCCATCTTTACCTATCTTTTCCAGACGCCACACTTCGTCATCGAGCATTGGAGGGTGGTGTTTTTTGTACACTTCAAAAGTATAAAAACAAAGCTAATTATCGAACCAAGAGACAGTTTTTTTAACATAAAATATGAATGATAAATTTCTTTCAGTACTAGCAGAAGCTTTAGATCGATACAAAAAAATGCAAGAAATTAACCACTAGGCTCGTGCTTGACTGGTTTCTCCTAAAAGTTGAAACCATTGACTTGAGACTCATTTATAACCATCAATTTGCAAAATAGAGACTAGAAATCGGTATCAGTGTCGTACACATCAGAAAACAAAATTAGAAGATATTATACGTCACAATTATTTTGAAATCAATAACGTGTTTTTGATTTCACACTAATGGTGGGACCCTTGAGAATCTAGCTACTATTATTTTGCATGCTGCACAAGGCTTTTAGCTTTGTATTTGACCAAAGGTCACTTTTGGGTTGTCCAAAAACAAAGTCCAAACAAAACAGTAGAAAATTAAGTACTGGACTGACCATAACTTGGTACAACCAATATGTCTCTATTACTATTTTAGAGTGACATTAATAAACATAGAACCTCAATCAACTTGATCTTGAGTTCTTTCATACCAATACACTATTAGAATTTTAGTAATTATATGTGTAAATACGTTACTACAAATTCTTACACAGGGTTAACATCAGTTTTGGTATGCTGATAATATTATTTGTTCATGCACTAAGCTTCTGGATTGATACTGTTATCATTAAATGCTGTAATGTAATTTATGGTATACGACAATTTTGTTTTTTGATACGAGATCTGTCAAAGTCAGTTTTGTCATTTCTAAGGCACATATCACTAGAGACTAAAATTTCTTGTCATAGACTATTCTGATAATCGAGACAAAAGTGATTGAATCAAGAGACTTTTCCTCTGAGAAATAGACTTTCCTTTCAGACTAGTAGTTATCAACAACCTATTTGAGTCGAAGAAATGAAGTACAATATTGCAGACTAATTATTATGTGACACAACACCAACTGATTTAGCAATAGTAGTTGTAGCTCATATGAACTACGAATATATTATAGGAACCAACGGTCAAAGCTTATCAAGCACCAAGCTAGGTTCATTAAAATTAATGTGAGTGTGACAAGAACATCTGATATTTATAATAGACTAAAGTTCGTCATCGTGATCCACACTAATTTTAATAATAATCTTACAAAATACAAAATAAAACGTCATCAAAGTTGGTTACAATGAATGACAAAAATGCATAGTGACAAGTAATGAAAGAGAAAGTTAATTTTCAGAGTAGAAAGAGTATAAACAATATACTTAATAGATAAAAGTTGATGCATAACTTACATTCTCCACGGTGATCCTTGACAACAAATGCTTCAGTGATTCCTTCACGGATTCGAAGTCCTTGGTTACTCCCTGGTGCTACCCTCACTGCAACTCTGAACTTTCTGCAGCGAATCCAGCTAGAGTTATCTGTGAATTCCAAGTCCCCGGTTGGTGCAATTCCATCTCGCATGATCAAGTTCAATTCTCCTGCAAGTAAAGGTCGCTTCCCATGTCTCTCCTTCACTATGTGTCTGTTAAATTCATCACTCGTCCAATCCTCGTTTTCAGAAGGAGAAAAATCTCCATCGATAACCAGAATCTCGAGCTTGATGGCATGAGGGAGACTTGTGGGGACCATTTGGTTATTGTTGCTTCTGTCCATCAGAACTATGTTGATGAGGTTCTCATCAATGTCAAGAATCCTGCTACCTGTGAAAATTGGAAGGAAAAGCCTCTTGCTGAAGCATAGTTGCAAGCTTGATGGCTGCTCCATTGCTTGGAGTCTCAACGATGGAGACCTTGTAAAGGAGCGTGACCACTGTCTCATAACTCGCTCAACTTCCTCACCCACCTGAGAAAAGACAAAACATATACACAAATTAAGGCAATTTTCTTGCAGAGACTGAATCAAAGTAACCAAGAACTTATTGAGAAGCTTGATGACCTACCACTCTTTTAAGCACAGGTTCCAATGCAGTGAAAAGATTCTCAAAGCTCTTTATCATGACCACTTCTCCTATTACACTGCATGAGAAGAGTGAAAAGTGAAGTTAAGAAATAAGACAAAGTGAGCCTCATAAAAGGATCAAGTAGAGTAGAGAAAAGAGCAAGTAGATTCAAGCATGATCAAATAAACCCTAGCTAGCTAGATATACTTTATATATGAACTGTATATAAATAGTACATACGAAGAAAAAGAAGGTGTAGCAGCAGTGTTATTTCTTATCCGTTTGTCGTCTGGCTCATCAGGGTCTCGTTCAGAATCATTGAACAATCTTTTCGCAGCCATTTTTGGTGAAGAATCTGATGAGATCGACTTAATCGAGAGTGAAACTGGTTGGTGTGTTTGAGGTTAATGGAAGCAATGAAGCGAGGGAGGGCAAAAGAAAGAGGTTACTTGGCTTTTTATACCATAATTGCGTGTTGTTATTATTATAACAATAAACATAAAGCAACAGCGAAGCTTCATGGAATATTGGAGGAAACAGGGTAGCACTTAGCCCGAACAAAACGTTGTAGTCTACTATGGTACGTACATATGATGTAATGTAACCATTTCGCCGTAAAGATTCAAGATCTTAAGGGCCATAAAAAGTCAACCAATCTCTTTCACTTCTCTCAAAGGCTATGGGGCAAGTCACCATGGGCCTCCTCTCTCTAAGGAATTAATATTAGAAAAACAAGATTGAAGACGTGGCATTCATCATTTGATTCTTACATACACAAATTTGTTTCAATAAATTACTCTTTACAATTACTTTATGCGTATAAATTAAAACTTTTACTTTTAGAAAAATTATAAAAATTAATTTATATTCAGACTTGACCTAAAACAGTATTTGTAACTAAAGCTATATATAATTAATTCATCATTTATTGAAATCTGTTGTTTTGTTTATATAATTTGTTTTCTTGTGGTGTGTTTGGCTTTTGTTTTGAACAGAAGGGTGATTAGTACTGGTTTGGTACACGACATGTTTCTGGGAAGGATCGACGATGGTGTGCGTGTTGTGGGTGTACCGCGTTGTCCGAGGAAAATCACGTAGGAAAACAAAAACCAAGAAATTCACTTGTAATTTACTTGAACTGCAGCAAAATACAGAGATTGTTCTTGTCAGAGTTTGTTTTATTTGAAGACAAAATTGAACTTTCTTTTGAATGGACTCAAGTCCTGTATGTTTTCAACTTCCAGAACAGTTTCTATAGTTAACTCGATGTGATGTACGTTCTTCTTTCCAGCTATAAATCATGGCGGCCCCATGCATCAATATTAGAACGTCTGGTTTTATGTCAAATATTATAATTCATACTCAACTTGCCATATTCATGAATTATTTCTACTTAGTTTAATTAATACCTTGGTTTCTTTTCATCAATTAAATACAATAGGTATACATGGATACCAGAACCCATATACAAATGTAAAGTTCACTAATTTAAAGAACACACATAAGCATACCAAAAGATTAAAAAAAATGAGAAATTGTTCTTGGTCACTAAAAATAATATTATTCCTACCTAACTAAATAAATTATATAATAGCAAACACTTAAAGACATTTTAGTATGATGATTATAATTCATCTACCGCGGTGTGTGAGTTATAAATTAGGAAAATTATTTATAACAAAAGTTTTGGTAACAAATTTTTGACAATGTACACGTGATAATATCTTAATGGATGAAATAAACGTTTGATGTGATTTGGAAAGTGAAGAAAAAGATTTAGTGTGTGTTGATAAGTAAAGTGTCAAACTCTGTAAAAAACAAATTATCAAACTATAATAGTCCAATAAATTATAAGCTTAATTATATTTTGAGTCTCTCGGATAAAGTTAGAAATTTTCAATCAAGTCTCTAATATATGGTATATTATGTCTTCAAAATTTTAAAATTTTTTAATTAAGTTTATAGATTAGATTTTACTGTAACCATATGACGTGACAGTTACATTACAGTGTCATCTATAATCTATAATACATAACAATATATAAAGGGGATTTCTCTTTTTATGTCCACTTTTCAAAATACCGATTTTACCCTTTAAATATAATAATTTATTAAATTTTTAAAAATTGACCGTTACTTTTACAAATTTTGTATAAAATCAGATGTCTCTGCTTCTTCTCTTCTTCTTTATTTATCAATGGTTATTCTTTTATTTGTTCTGATATATTTCACTTTATTTTTGATAAATATAATTTTAATATATATATATATATATATATTAACTTAATAACATTATAATATTATCACCTACTAATATAATATTACGCATATTTAAAAAATGTATACACACGGGCACGATATCGTGCCTGTGTTACGCTAGTAAAATATAAAGAGGATTCCTCTTTTTGTGTCCACTTTTCATTTTCCAATTTTACCCTTAATTATTATTTTAAAAACTATTTATTCTATAATTATTTTTTTTAACCATTTTTTTAAATCTTTTTTATTTTGACGGTTATTCTAAAAACATTTATTTAACAGTTATTTTATTTAACAACTATTCTAAAATTTATTATATATTGTTTTAAAAATAAATATTATTGATTTTAAAAAATGCGGACACGGACACAGGTGGTCTCGCGCTTGTGTGTTCGCTAGTTCTACTTAAATGGGACTACATAATACTACAAAACTTTAATGAGAAAATTCTCTCTCAAGTATTTACTGTATTTATATATATAATTATTAGAGATAAAATTTGGGGAGTGTTGTAACCTCCTTTAATCCCTAAAAATATTTGTGATTGCTTATCTCTTTTATTTATCAGCTTTGAATCCATACACCGTACGAGCAGCAATGACCAATATAATTGTTGAAATCTAACACATGGACCATGAAAATGTTGACAAGTTCTCAAACTAGCAAGAAATAATGAGACATAAAATATGAATGCAGATTTTGATGCCGCAAAAATGGAAAATCATGTTCTATGTCTAAATGAAGCATCTGTGACTTAATATCATGGACGTTAGCAACCTAAATCCTTGTCCTTTACTTAAAAAGAAGTTGATATGCAACTGACCCATCAATCTCTATACGTCAATTTAAATGCTTATATTTCTCTATCGTTTTTAAATCATAATGATTGAAATTATTTTATAAAATAAGGTTACATGTATTAATTTTTTCAAATGAATGAAACTATTCAACAAATAGTTTTAGATCAATCGAAAAATTATTTTTTATATGTCGTAAGTATCATGAATTCATGAAAGTTTTTTTTTTTTTAATCTAAGTAAACAAAATTAATGTTGCTTAGATTTAAAGAACGGAACGTGAAATTTTGATACAGATGAATGAAACGTTTTCAAAATATAAATGTTTAAGATTTGTATCGGAAAGAAAAATTTTAAGTAAAATTAACTTTCAAATAATTCAACAAAGTGTTATGTATCGAAAGCTTCTCTATAAAATTGATATGCGATTATCATCCTTTAATTTTAATCTTTTATTTACATTGATTTAGGTAAAGGTGAGAAAAATCATGAAATGTAAGGTCAAATCAAACCCTCGGTAGCTACGTTTGATTAGACCAAAGTTATGCAATGTGGACCGGATGGGTTCAGTTTATGTAAAGTTTGATTGGAAAGTTTGATTGGACCAATAACTTAGGCTAAACATGTTAAGTTTGATCGAGATATAAACATGTTAAGTTAGATCGGTTTAAAACCAATCCAAGTCCAAGTTAAGTTCGATTAGGCCAAACCTTTATCGGTCTTGATTAGGTCAATTAGGCCAAACCACATCAGACTAAGTTAGGCTGGTACAAAACTCGATTGAGTTAGCTTGGGTGCACAACAAGCTAAGTCAATCCAGACTTAGATTGAGTCGAATCAAGTAGTTCACCTCAAGCATAGCCCACGCAAGCTCACTTCAAGTCAAATAAAGTTAAGACAAAATTAGATATAGTCAATGAGGCTTAGGTTATGCCCAAGTTAGACTAAGTTGGGCAAAGCCCAAGTCGAATTGTTTTTGCATTGTTTTGTATTTTAGTTATTTTATGTTTGTTTACCTTTAATCTCTATTTCAAGTGTATGAAAATAGTCAGTAAGAAGCAATTTTGGTGGATGAAAATAAGCTAGAATTCAAGGAAGCATGACTAGACAAGAAAGAATGATTTTTAGGGAGAACCTAGGGTTTTACAAAATTGAAGAACAGGAAAGAAATTAGACCCATAAAGTAATAGCAATTCCTCTCCCAAGGTTCATGGCACCTGTTTCGTGCTTCAATTACGTCATTCGTGTCTCCATCTCCAAATCGTAACCCCTTTTCCTCTCTCTAACCCCAAAAGGGAAAAATCACCATGGATGAAGGAGGAGACCCAAGAAAGAGTGGGAGGGCTTCCCAACACCCTTAGCAGCCTCCAAGAGCCTCTCTCAACATCCAATGTGTTTCTCTTTGTGCAAAATGAGGAATATACTAAAACTCTCGTAGAAATATGATTAAATACCCAAATTCGTGTATCAGAGTCGACATTCTCGCCTAGCGGCTTCCTTCTCGTCCAACAAGGCCTAAAAATTGATATTCTCTAACTTGTAACGCGTTGGACGAGTCATATTTTCGCGTAGCAACTGAATTATTGTAAGTTTAGACGGTCATTTTCACTTAGTGCACAGCCAGCTCGCCCAATGACTTAGCCTGGTCCCAATGGTGGTTTCTTTGTCATTCGGGTGCAATCCATGGCAATATAACCCTATAGGTGAGTTCCTTCTTCATGTTTGTAGCGTTGGTGCGATTTCAATGCTCCCTGGCGAATGTATTTTTCTAAAAATCGTTCTTTCTTATCCAATCACACTTCCTTTAGTTTTAGCTTTTTTTCATTCACTAAAATTATTTTCTATTAACTTATTTCACACACTCAAAATAGATATTAGAGGTAAAAAATCATAAAACAACTAAAATATAAACAATGGAAAAACAGGATAAATTTGAGGATTAAACAAGATAAAAGTTATGGAAAAGTTGATTTTATTCACAAAACTTAACACCAATAAAAGGTAGAAAATAACGTTATCACTTGAGGTAAGTGAGAATCAAGTCGATATCAAGCTAAGGTGGGGCAGACCCATGTTTGACTAAGTTGAATGGTTCCCCTACTAAGTTTGTGTTAGGCAATCCAAGTCAGACTGAGTTGTTGGGCGCCTAGGTTAGGGCTAGTGTGACCTAGTTTAAATTAAGTTAAACCTAGGTGAGACTAAGACAAGTTTGGTTAGGTTGAGCTATGTTAAATTGGTTTGTGTTTGGTTGAGATGTTTAGGCCTCCATTAGGTTGGTGTCAAGTCAGATTGTGTAGAACCAAGGCAAAACAAAAAACAGAAGTAAAAAAATAAAAATTTGGCTCTCACCCAAAAGACTTAGGTTCAAGTCCCGACAACGAATCAATTTTATTTATTTTTCTTTTGTTTTTATGGAAAAGGAATATATTAAATAGTGAAATTTACAAAGAGTTAGAATACATCACACCCAACCCCATTAACAAGAGAGATAACTACTCTTTAACATTCTGGATACTAGAATAATGATGAAGATGAATGTCTCTAGTCTTCAGAATGCGCATCTACCTTCTTTCCCTCTCTCCCCCAAAGGGTTTTTTTTTTTCTCAAAAGGGGTTTCTTTTATGCTTGAAGGGTTGTTGGTTTTGACTTCTGTCAAGTCCCTTAATTATAATTTTTTTTAATTGGATGCCTGCAACTTTGTACATGATTTTTTAATTGAATATCTTGAATATATATCTTTTAATTTTCAGATATTCTATATCTTTGATATATTCTTCAAATATTTTGATTTGTAATTAAAATAATCAATTCGGTCGATAACTAATTTTGTTGAGATATTCTTTTAATATTTAGTAATTTTCACTAATTTTAATGATAATCTTCTTAAATATATGAGATCTCTATTTATTTACACAATATAAACCAAATATTTATCTTTTCCAAATTTATTAAATAACAGTTAAATACCTGAAAAAATAATAATAAAATAATAAAAAAAGATAAAAATAAACAAAAAATAAAACATGATAATGTCAATTATTAGTTTCCCTACTGAGTTTGTGTTAGGCAGGATCCAGGTCAGGCTGAGTTGTTAAGGGCCTAGGTTAGGGCTAGTGTGACCTAGTTTAAATTATGTTAAACCTATGTGAGACTGAAACATGTTTGGTTAGATTGAGCTATGTCAAATTGGATTCATGTTTGGCTTAGATGTTCGAGCCCACATTGGGTTAGCGTAAGTCAGATTGAGGTAGCCAAAGCAAAACTCACTAAGGTAGGCTAATTCGAGTCAAGACTGCATAAGGTCAAGTCGATTCGAACGCATTATTAGGTTGAGTTAGGTTTATCTTTTATTGGACCTAGTCAGAATTAATTCAGATTAGGCCAAGATCATGTCAAGTCAAATATGGTCAAATCAATATAATATTTTAATAATATTAAATTAAACATAACACACTTGATATTAAACTCAATCTAATTTTAATTTATAAAGATATTATTGATGAAAAAAATTATAAAGAAAAAATCTGCTAAAGTAGTCCACCATATCTTTCACCGAAAATAATTTATCTATAAAATATCAATTTTTTTTCTATCATAAATTTAAATTGTAAAAGTTGATATATATATTTGTTTTTGGAAAATAGGAAGATTGGTGGCTCCTTCCTCCTTTCCACGTCCACCACTCTATGGAGCTTCAACTTCCCAATCAAATCTCACGGAATAAAACAAGCTGCCGGCCATTAAAGTTTGTCAAAAGAACATGCATAAGACACACAAAATTATGCAGTTATAAGTGTCTTTCAATTTGACTAGAAAAAAAAAAAAAAAAAAAACATAAAGAAACTTCGATAAATTCGATTTCTAAATTCTAGGGTAATTACGCGGTGACAAACACGTCTTCTGGAAGGTTTCGCAGAAAATATGAAGCAGCATGGTGTGGAAGAATTTGTAGCAAACGACCATTGACGTTGATGTGCCACAAATTGCTCAAAGGAATTTGAAGATACTTTCAAGTACTTTCTTCGTAACGTTGTAAAACTTTTGTGGTCTATTATGGTCTCTAAAACACTGTCAAACTAATGTATTAATCAATGTCTTAGTCATCGTGTTTGGACTTGTTGAATATGTTGCAATAAAGCTACATGTACGTAACGCGGCATTAGTGTTTTTCTTCAATCATTATTATAATTCATTTTCTTATGTGATTGATAATTAATATGTAAGAATAATTTCATTTAGGGTTTGACCATTTATGGAACATATAATTAATTGAGGGTTTGACCATTTATTAAACACTTGAGTATACTTTGTCAAATCAATTATGTGTGAACTAGAATTCATAAAATTTGATCATTAGTGTATAAGTTTGGTCGTAAACATGTTCAAACTCCATTTAAATTGAATTTTATAAATTTTGCTCTCAAGTTACTTCAAAATGTATGCATAGGTTTTAAAACCCTTGTAAAAACTTGTAGTGTGATTTCTACGTTTGGAATGGTTTACAATTATAACTATAGTTGCTAGAAATGGTCAATACAAAGGATTTGATATGCTTTTCTAGTCTCTGAAATTAAAAATTATTAATCTCTTTGGTATTATATTACACTAAATTGATTACCTAATTGTTTTGAACAAAAAGCTATTCCAAATGAGAAATTAATGTTAATGTTGTTGTATGATGTTGACATGTGATACCTAAAAAAGTTTTTAAAATTTTTAAAATAGTATAATTTATCTATCTTGAAAGAAATATTAAGAATTGGAAATTAATGTCTACAAATTCTTAGGGATCAAAATCAAGAAGAAGAAAAATATTATAAATCACTAAAAAAAATTCTTACATTTTATTATAAAATTATTTCAAAAAAACAAAAGATTTTACCAAAATAAAATTAAAATTCTCTAATTCTGTGAAGATTCAAAATTCAAAGTATACTTAAGCCTACTATAAAATCAGCATAAGAAGAAAATAAAATAAAATCGTATATATAAAATAAAATTACCTTCTATTAATATAATTACACTAATTTAATAATTTTAAAAAAATATACCAATGTAATAATTTTTAAAGAAGATCAATAATAAGAAAACCTAAATTAGTGTCATGAAAGGTTCAATTTGCCTGGCTCGATTAACAAATGATATAAATTCAATGAGTTTTTTTTCAACTCTGATGAAAAATATCTTTCTTTTTTAGTTTTATGAAATACCATTGACTTCACGTTATTGAAAATACTTAAATTGATACTTCATACCTGATAAAAAATTATATAATCGCTAAACTTAAATTCAACTCCATTCAGTTTATTTGTTTAGAAAAAAATAATTAATTTCGTTATTAATTTTCGTCATTAATTTTATGCATTTATTGGTTGGCCTACGTTGACACGTTACGTTAATTTACGTAAGGTCAAATATACTTGTTTGAGTCTTAAATTAATTTTGAAAATTTAATTTTTCTCTTTTTGAAATTTAATTTATAATATTGGTACTTCGTTTACAACTTACGAGAAATTGAAAAAAAAATAATTAAATTCAAAATTAAATTAGCATGGTTATAATTTGAGGAAATAATTAATCTTTTGTTGTATGAAATTATGCTTAAAAATTATTTTGAAAGATTTACCTGCGTGTCAGATCACATCTATCTGAGAAAGAAAATGTCAAACCATCAATAATAAATTACATAATTAGGTAGTAACAAGCATTTAAGTAGTTTGTTTAATTTGATTAGTTTGATTCAAATGTACTGTGAAAGTCAAATTTATAAACAAATAGTTAATTTTAGGATATTAATGTTACTAGGTTATTAAAAAATAGTTCTAATTAAAGTAAAGTAAAATGTTACTTCAAAACATAAGTCAAATAAAATACGAAGATAGACACAACAGTTATTGGACCAGGTATATATATAGTCAGTGGAAACGCAATTATTTGACTTTAAATGTTCTTTGAAATACTTGCTTCTAATGGTCAAATGTAAAAATAAAATGATAGTTAGAAGAATATAATCGTAGCTAAGTAATATAGAATTGTAAAGATTGAAGACTACAAAACTGAATAAAGAAATATAAATTCCATTTTTATTTATTTTATTTCATTTATTTTTCTGAAAGGTACTATGACAGTTACATGGAACAGTTGCACAATAACATGACAATTTAGTCGCCACAACATCAAAGAAGAATACTCAAAAGAGTAAAGAAAATGGTTACACATGATCAACGAATTGTATTCATCTGTGACATTCTATTCTGCAGCTAGGAACGTTGTTGCTTCCTCTACATGTAAAATCTCCTTCTTCATTGTGCTAAATAGTAAAAAGGCAAAAAAGAACTGAAAATCACCGCTTTCTTTCAGCACGCCACTTATATACTGGTTGACTAGTTGGACAGAAAATCTCATCTTCAGTTAGTTTGCGTTTCCTATCATTTTTCTGTTCATAGATGGAATATCCTTTCTGAGCATTCTACCTTTCTAAGAATTACAAAAAGGTACACAATAAGCTATGCAAAATATCAATACCTGCAACTCTTTCTTCATTGCCATGTCCATGTAGATTTTCTCTATTTGGCTAAGTCTATCCTTCCTTGCTTCCAACTCTTTATAAGACCGAGCTGTTTTCCTGTATAACAAAAGTAACTTATTATCAAACTGATATTGTACTACATATCAAACAAAGAGAACAAGGGGAAGTAACAGTGCCAGTGGTACTACAGAGAAGAAGTAGCAATATCTTAAGAAATTAGAATTTAAGCTTAATCCAACGTCACGAAATGGGTTTGATAAAATGGGAATTACACCGACATATATATTATAATTTGGTCATATCTCTAGTCGATAAAAGATCTTTAATACATCATAAAACAACTCGTGAGCTGATTTACAACATATTTAACCCAACACAAACAATTTAATATAGCCAAATACAAGAGAACTAATAGCAATCAATCTGACCATAATTGTTATTCATCTCTCTATTTTGGGTTAAATTATGTGAATCATTCCTACCCAAAGACCAATTCTCAATAAAATGAAAGGCATGCAAATAAATAAACAATGAACTTGTCACTCATGATCAAATCCTCAAGCTTAGTCCTGACTAGGGCGTGATTGCCAAGACTCAGAACCCACATTACTACAAAAACATCTTAATGTTGTCGGCATTAAAATACTTAACAAAATTAAGATACTTAATAAAATTAACAATCTTAAAGCACATTGAAGAGAACAAATAATAATTTCACACAACAGATTCTGAAAAAAGTTTCAGTAGGGACAAGTCATTTATCAACTTTTGGTAATCTACCACAACACATCATACAAAACAATAAAAGAATTGATCAAAGATTGTCAAGCATATCATTTAACAAAAGATGTTTAATCTCATACAAGATGTCAAAACAACAAGGAATTTATTTTAGCCTTTAAAGCCAAATGTACGGATGTACCTCTTAATGCCAGCAGGAATATGATCGATAGAAAAAGGAATTTCACTTTTTGAATATCTTGATTGTAACTCTTTAGCCTCTTCCCTATACATGGACAAGAATTAAAAAAGTTAGCAACTCAGAATAAATTTGTGGAATGAGGATGGCATCTACAGTATAACAATATAAAGAGCAAGAAAGGGAATGGGAATAGAGGCAGAAAAGTAGTATGTTAATCAATAAATCAAAAATGGCACAACATAGCTGGAGAAAAGTAAATGAGTTTACTACCGAAAGAAGATATCTTGAAAACATGACTATGGGACCATTTGGAAAAACTTCTATGAAGCTTGTTTGGGTTTATCTTATGGTTAATCATATTAAAAATGGTTGAAAAATGAAAATGTGGGGCTAGGAAAGGAACATCTTATAAACTCTATTTAGCTTTATCTGAATAAGCTTTACAAGAGTGTAGTGTGGCTAGTATACAAGTAACATATATCATGTAATTACAACTGAATGTGCTGTGTCAGAAATTAAGTTAGGAAAAGCAGTTAAAAATAGTTACCGTAATCTGTATAAGTACCTATATAGCACTCTGATAAGTAAATAAAATCATTTTTACCTCTCTTCTCTGCTTTCCACAAACATAGTTTTATGTTAAGCTACTTATCCTAATTTATGATATATATATATATATAGACACACACACACACACATACATATATACATATATAAACAAAAAACATTTACACGCACGGTCACAAATTGGATCCGCTAACCAATTTTTTTTATCAAAGCCATAATGTCATATTGAACATACTTTACCATCTCAGAAGCACGTAGGAAGTTATGATCAGAGCTTAATACAAGAAAAAAACATCACCCTTTAAATTTTGCATACCAATTTTTTTTATCATAGCCATAATGTCATATTGAACATACTTTATCATCACAGAAACAAGTAGTAAGTTGCAAATCAGGGGCTTTATACAAGATGAAAACATCACCCTTTAAATTTTGCATAATTAAATAAGAACTTTCATAACAACTAAGTACACCAATAAAATAAAACATATTAACATTTTAAAAAATTAATCCATGCTGGTCACAAAATGATAGCTCAGAAACTCGTACCTGTCCTCAGCAAACAAAACATGTTTGTTTGCGGGTTGATTATCAATAGAGTGAAGCGAGGCTGTTAGCCTTTCAATTTTCTGCAAGGAAGACCAAAACTTTCCCAGTTAAACCTCCATTGTCACAATATTTCGCACAAAACCCCATTAAAAACAAGAGAACAATTCAAAGCAAAGCCCTCACCTTTTTCTCACTCTGAACCTTCTGAAGAATGTAACCCATATCCTGCGTCTTCATAAGCATAAGCTCTTCCTGAGTGTACTTATTTGCTTCACTCCTACACAAGTCAACAAGCAAATATAACACAACCACAACAACAGCACCAACAAATCACAAAAAAATCGAAAAGGCCATGTAGCAAGTCATCAATTACTCTGGTCTGTGAACTCCATCAACTGTTTTTGTTCTAACCATCTTGAAGTAAAACTCATCTTCATTTCTATTAGCCGCTTTTTCCCTTAGTTTCTGTAAAACAAATAAAAATTAAAAAAATAATTAAAGAGGAAGGAATGAGAATTTGGTGAAGAGATAGTGAAATTCTACCCGTAAAGTGTCCTCTTTCTTGTGGAATGCTTTAGCACGTTGGACATAGTCCTTATGCTTTTCGAGCAAGCCGAATTTTTTCCTCGCTGACCTAATGAATCAAAAAATAAATTTAGAAGTGGGTGACTGAATGAATAGCCATTGGGAGAAAGAAGAGACTCACGGTTGAGAACGCTCTTTGTGAGCACGACTGGGAATGGAGTTTCAGAGTGAGGACATGTTTGCCAAACTATGATATACGCTGCAGTTCAATTTGACAATACTATACACTGCAGTTCAATTCAGACTTCCAATTTCACAATACTATAATATAGACTGCAGTTCCAACACAGCAGAGCACCAAGCCAAATCTGCAGAACACGACCAAATGAATACCCAAATCAGCAAAACAAAACACATATACCGAAATCAACACAACAAATGAACACAATCAATGTGAAGGTAAACAGATGAAAAAGGGAGAAAATTCCACGCGATTGAACGAACCTCTTGCGCCACTGACTGAAGGGTTGCTCGCCGCCGCCGTGGGTTTCTACTCCGTCGCCACTAGCGTTCTTCCTCCGCGGGTCACGCCGGCGCCTTCTTCCACCACTGATGATTTGTTCCGAAATGCGTCCTTCAGTTCAGATGAGGGAGATGTGATGACTGAGAAGGGTTGGTCGCTGCTGTCGCCGCCGTGAGTCACGCCGGGGCCTGCTTCCACCACTGTTGCGCGAGGGCTGAGAGATGAGTGACGAGTCAGAGAAGAGAAGGGCTGATGCGCGTCCCTTTTTTTTTTTGTCAACACCCGGGCCAAATGATTTTAATTTGGAAATTACTTCCTACACCCCTGTCATTTTTCTTTTTGCATTTAGAAATTCTGAAATTTATTTTCGAGATTTTTTAAAAAGTGTCTCGATGACTATCTTTTCATAACAAAATTATTAATGTTTTTTTTTTCATCATTTTTATCACTAAATTTTTTTATAATTATCAATACCTGTAAGTAATTTTAAATATTAATATAGTTAACGACGATAATAATTTTTTTTCATCAAAAATTTAATTGAGACTTCTTTTCATAAATTGGGACTCAATTGACATCTTTCTAAAAATGGATAGCAAATTGACATATTTAATAAAGTGGATATCATCCGACTAACTAAACTTTATATTTATTATATATTCGATCAGAGATCTAACATTTAATTTAATAAATTAATATAAGGGTTAAATATGTTTTTGGTCCCTCAAGTTTAAGTGAATTTTGGAATTAGTCTCTCATCAAAACTTTATACCAATTTAGTCCTTCATCTTTCAAAATGTGTGAATTTAGTCCTTTTAACCAAATTTTGTTAAGTTTATCTGATGTTTCAAGCGCATTTCATGATAGTATTTAAGTTAACATTAAAGCAAAAATGTGTCAAACAATGTAAATAATTTAAATACTATCATTAATTTAAATACTATCATGAAATGTACTTGAAATGTCAAATAAACTTAACAAAATTTGGTTAAAATGACTAAATTCACGCATTTTGAAAGATGAAGGACTAAATTGGTCAAAAATTTTGATGAAGGACTAATTCTAAATTTCGCTTAAACTTGAAGGACCAAAAACATATTTAACCCAATGTTGATATTATACATTATACATATACGTATTGATATCATGTGTCGAATTTGTAAATTTGTAAAACTTGCCAATATTTATTTGTAGTAGCATATAAAATCAATAATTCAATGGTTTTACTGCAAACTAGTATGCGAAAAGAAAGGGTGAGATTCTTGGTACCCCTGAAGTTAACAATTGAATGTGATTCTGTATATGTTGAACCCAAAAAATATATATATAAGAAAACACAGAAATGGGTATGAAGAAGCAAAAAAAGAAGAATATGGAGAGAGAGAGATCAATTGAACTGCATGAGCTTCGGAGCAAATCTGAGCAATCTATCCAAAGCATGAGTGGTGAATTTCCTTGCAAACAAATGACAAATATTTGTGGTGTGACCATTGTACTCGCATGATGTTCCAAACCTGAGCTTGTTCAAAAACTCATTGTTGACATCATTTCGGTAATACCTTGTAGGATGAGCACCACCCTTTGTCCAATCAACCCATGTCAAGGTCCTGTTGGAGTTGCTCTTCCAGAACTTGATGCTAACAAATGTGGGCAAGTAGTGTTCATCGCTGTAGCAATTAGGGTTGCAGTACTTTAAGAAGACTGGGAAGTAGTGATGGTCTGAGACTATTTGAAGGGCCAGAAAACGGTCTATTTGGAACCATTGAGACCCTTTTCTCCATTGGGAGAGACTGATCTCGGGCCTCATTTTGGACCTGTACCTGCCACGGCCCACTTCACCGGGCTGATCATAGGCCTCCACAAAGATCTTGGTTGAGTTCATCAGGTAAGTGTAGATGGTGTTGAAGTTGAACAGAGGAATGCATGACTCTGAGAGTAGCACAAAACGTTGGTTCGACAAATCAAGGAGTGCATTGCCTAATAGCCTTCTCTCTGCTTCAATCATGCTGTTCTCACCCCACCTTACTTCCTGCATATATCATTGTCCCCACACAATATAATATATCAGTTTATGGTATATAACTGGATGCAAATTTTATTTACAAGTCAGATTTATAAGATTAAGTTTAGATTTAACGTCAACCTCTTAAAATCTCTTAAAATGTGGTCAAATATTAAACTATAAACCCTAAACTCTAAACTTATTTTAACAAGATTTATTGTTTTATTATTTAATATACTATCAGACCATACCACTGATGATTTTATGTCTATTGAATCTATCATATCACTTACTATTTAAGCCGTTATCAGAGAACTATTGATTTTATGTCTAAGCGTAAGAGAGTCTATTAGACATTTAATGTCAACTAGAAATAAGATGATTTTACGATAACTACATATCTCGCCTTACAAGTCGGTTTTAAAAGTTGGAATTAATTTAATTTTGAAATTAAAAGAGTGTATAAATGTTGCCATTTCTAACTTTTGGAAACCTGCTGGATTCTAAAGTTGTTCATGTTGTGTTATATTGTTTAAACATAAATGACATGGCAAAAAGATGCATTTATTCTGTCCATGGATTCGTTTTCTCATGCTAGAGACTAGGTACATGAAGAAAGGAATTGTGAAAAGTTTGAATAAATTGGTTCTGGAAATAGAGAAGAATAGAATTTTTCATGCAAGTGCAAAAGGAGTGGAATCAAAGAAAAGTATGACCAGTTTGTATTGACTGTCCAATTCTGGAAGCAACCAAAAAGTAGAAACAAAAATGAACATTCAATAGATTCAATACACCTTATACATTGTTCTGTTTTGTAAAATTTATTTACCTCCATATATAATGCAGACAAAAAACATGGAATTCTAATGGATAACTAGCTAACAACGAAAGAAACTGGAATTGTTAAAGATTATATTAACTAAAACATTGAAGTTCATTGGAAAAAATAATGTTATTGAAAAAAGCATAAGCTGTGTCAGTCTACTATAGGCCATCAAAAGATCTTATTTGAAGGCATTGGAAGTGATCTTTTTCAGCCTTTTAGCTGGAGTTGTTCTTTCGTCAAAACTCTTCTGACAAGCAATGTTGCAGAAAATTCATAAGAACGTGTGCAACTATGGAAACTTAATTACACATTACAAATTGTTCATGTTCATGCGAACAAGTGTTTCACAAGTTAGCAGTCTCCTAAAATAATTTGTAGCAAATCATGCATAATGCTATATATTTCCTTAAAAGATCAAGTGAAGTAATATTGACTAAAGATAAGACGATTTAAAAATATATAAATGGATGTAAAACTCACCTGACAAACCGATTTTTTGAGTTAGGTTTAAAATTCACTTCTTAACATAGTATTAGAGTCATAGTTAAAGTCTAACCTAGTAAGATTTGATATTTGTTCGTGTTAAGGAATCTAGCTTCTGTTTGACCTATTGTGTCACTTGTTATAAAAAAAATTATTGTTTGTTAAACATGTTATTCCACCCGCTATCAGATCTTTATCAAACCATTTATTAATATCTAGTCTCACGCTCGAGATATATATATACGCAACATGAGAGGTTTCTCATGTTTATATAGTTTTGTAGGGTTGAGTTAGACTTAAAATTCACTCTTTATAACTCCATGCAAATAATATTGCCAAGATAATAACACATTTGTGTGGACAATTACTCATGTTTATAAATTTTCATAGAAGATGAAACTTTAAACTATATATTCAAGTAGTATTTATTCTGTACTTTTTTTAATGCAAGCTGAAACTTGAAAATACATATTCTATTAATATTTATTTTGTTTGATAATCGTCACACACTCCATATAAAAGGATTTAGTTGTATTCTTTCTAATTAAATCAAATTCGATAGACTAAGGTTTCCTAACTTAATCCAATTCAATCTAGACTAGGCTAGATCAAATAATCTAATAAAAACTCTATCCAATACAGAGTTTGGGCTTCACGTAACTACAAATATAGAACAAGGTTAGAGTGGAAAAGGGGGGAAAAAAGAGTGATATTTTTAATTATAATTAAAAATAAAAAAAGTGTATTACTCTAGTAAAATTTTCAGAAAAAAAAAATTGTTGTACTTTTGAATCTTCAGTATATTTAAATTATTAGTATAATTAATTCAAATATATAGCAATATGATTTAAATTCTCTAAAACATAAGAACAAATTTAATATAAATTAAAAGATAAAAAAATTATAATTATAATTCATTTTTAATTTTATTAACTCGGTAATTGAGCACTTAAAAAGTCCTAAAGGTCATCAATGGAATTGGAAAAGGTAATATGGTAAATGAAACTGAAAAATTAGCAGTGGAAAAGTTGCACCTTTTTTTCTTCTTTTGGGGCAAAATCAATAATAGGACAACTTCTAGCATAAATGGTAAACATGATTTAAGAACCCTTTTAGGATGTGAAAATTGATTAATTATTTAATTTTTTTGCTAATTTCAAAACTCGAACATAGCTGGAAAACGCGGAATTTTAAATGAAATGGATTAAAAAGGGAAAATAAGAGAGATAAAAGGAACGTTCATGCCAATCTTGATACATTGGTGAATTAATCTTGCTTGTTTTAAGGTAATCACACTATAAAATTCAATACAAGTATTAAAAAAATATTAAACACTCCTAATTATAACATCCAATTAAAGTATACTATTTCCCTTTATCAATTCTTTGTCAATTTATTCAGATGAAATGTGAAGAGACTGTGAGAGAGAAAAAAAAGAAAAAAATAATAATAATATTTTCACAACTAAATTTTGACAATTTTCTCTTACAACATGAGGTGTCATTTTCTAAGTGATTTTGAAATACTAAAAATGAAAAAAAAATGAAAAATTACTTGAAAAATGACACTTAACGTTAAGATTGCAAGAGAAAGTTATCAAAATTTAATAGTAAAAAAATATCTAGAAAAAAAAAAACAGAGAAATAGGTAATAACTTTTCATGTGTTAAGAATGATAAGAGGTAAAATGCAGAAACTGACCTTACTAGGGATATTGCGGCCATGAAAGACAGAGCTTGGAGGCACTGTTTCATTGAAGGAAGGGTGGGAATGGACATAGATAGAATACAATCCTTCATTTCCTTTGAAGAATCTCTCCCACAGAGGAGCCAACATCACAGGCCCTTTTGTCAGAAACATGAATGCAACCTTTGGAGTCTGTTTGAACGGGAGATTCTGAATCATGGGAACCATGGAAGCTTTCCACAACAATTCTTCATCATTCATATCATGCATGGCCATGGGGGGCTTCAAGAACTCACTCAACCCAATTCTGGTGAAATTCATCACCTTTGTTGCGTTGTTCACCGAGGACGAATCAGAAGAAGGTACGGTTTTGTTATCCTTATTCTGGGGTGAAGATGAGGTGTTGTTTTTTGAAGAAGGTACGGTTTGGTTATCTTTCTGGGTGGCTGCTGCTGATATTGGTGATGAAATGTTGGAGGAGATCGGAGGTGGCGGTGGCGGTGGCGGTGACGGTGGTGGTGGTGACGGTGGTGGTGACGGTGGTAGTTTGAGGGTATTGGATTGTTGAATTTGAAAGTTGACGAAGGAGAAATTGTTGAGAAAGAAAGTGAGAGTGATTCCAATGAGTAAACCAGTACCAAAAACTAGAGCATGAGCAAAGAAGTTGAGAAGGTCTAGTTGAGCAAGAAAGAGTTTCAGAAATGAACCTTCACCTTTGCTTTGTTGCTCTTTATTCTTCATTGTCATGATGAGAGATTCAGAATGAGATAGAATAAGCAGATTAGCTTCTAAACACTGTTATGGTGTGTTGAGTTTTTATACAGAGAGAGAGAATTCATGATGCTTGATTCTGAACTCAAAGAGATACTTAAATTGATCCAAAAACAATACCTATATATATTCTGCAGTTTACATGATGTGGGGGCAGAAAAGGTGTATTCTTTTTCACAGATTGTGAATGGGTATGCACTGTACACGCAATGGAACAATAAATTATGGGATAAACAAAGGGAACGTTTTATTTGGCTGAATACAAGTAACTGTTATGAAACATGCATTCAAGTTTGTTTCTGTGAAAATATTAATTTAATGCTTTGATAAATAAGCATATTAGGTATATATGAGTTGCCATCAAATATTATTATGCTTATGTGAAAATGAAAATGAATGAACTAGTCACTGGATGTTTATAATTAACTCGTTCTTTGCTTTGTCAGTAAAAAAAAAAAGAAATTTTTTATTTTATATTTCAATGGTGATGAAATGGAGGTGACAAAATCATAGATGTGATAAATGTTAGTTTTGATTATGACATCATTTGCCTGTTACTTATTAATAAAGTATTATTTTAATACAATAAAAGAGTTATATAGATTAAAAAATGTTTTCTTTAATCTGTTGACAACCAAAATTTAGGGATATTTTTATCATTAAAAATATAAGTTTTATATTTATAAAGAAAGATAGAAATTGAAGAGTAAAATATTAGATGCGAAGTATATGTAAAAATTTGTTGGATGTTAAAATAATAATATTCTATACATATTATTTTTGCAATTCTAAAAAATATATTTTTATATAAAGCTTACATTAAAGTATTGTTTTTATTTATTTGAAATTCACATAGAAAACTTTTATTATATTTTAGTTCTAAATAAGGAGTTTTTTTTTCTCCACCAATCCTCCAATTAACGTTTTTTATATATTTATTTTTCATTTTGTTATTACATAGTATTTTTAGTCATTGGGATTAAATGACATTGATGATTTTTCAAGAATTTATTAAAAAAATTTAATATGTGGACAGTTCATTTTGTGCATTTGATTACAAATTTTAATTTTTGTGGCTTTTTTTATTTCATAATGATAATTTTAATCCATGGAATTAATCCACATTAATGGCATTGAAGATGGGTAAACAATACTTCAATAATCATTTAATACATTAATTTAATTAAGTAACCTACTTTCTTAAAAATTTATTAAGCTCTTTTTTTTTTAATTCTCACCTTTCATCACTAAAATCAAAAGAATGATTAACAATTGATTTTGATGGTGAAAGTCTCATATCAACCAGAGATAAGTTCACTTCACAATATATATATATATATATATATATATATATATATATATATAAATGAACACAAATATCATTTTATAAACTGGTTTTGTAAGGTTAAGTTAGGTGTCCACTTCTTATAATGATATTAGAATCATGAGTTAGAATCTATCACAATGAAATTTGTTATTTGTTAGGTCTATTATTTCACCCACTATTTGATCATAATTAGATCACTCATTTATGTATAGTCTCACACATAAGATATATAAATTATATATATATATATATATATATATATATATATATATATATGTATGTATGTATCATAGTGAGGAAAATGTGTTGAAAGTTTCACATCGAGAAGTTAATTCACAATATATACAAACATCATCTTACAAAACGATTTTGTAAAATTAAATTAGGCTAAAAGTCTACATCTTAACACATAACCATTAATTTTAGAAGAATTAAATATGTTTTTGTTCTCTTAACTTTTAGTGAAAATAGGAATTAGTCTGTATTCGAAACTTGAACCAATTTAGTCTTTCATCTTTATAAATGCGTGAATCTAATCTTTTTAACCAAATTTTATTAAGTTTATTTTGACATTTCAAACATGTTTTTGAGCTAACATTGAAGTGTAAATTTTTCAAAAGGTATAAACAACTCAAATGCTAAACACGTTTAGAACGTGAAATTAACTTAACATAATTGTATTAAAAGACTAGAGTCATGTTTATAAGATTGGATGACTAAATTAAAACAAAATTTCGAAATTGGACTACTTTCAATTTTCATTGAAAGTTAAAGACGCGCATATTTAACCCATTTTAGTATTCCAAAATTAATGATGTTCATCTCTTAAACTAATCTCATTCTTAATTATATATCGAACAAAAAGTGATAACTCAACCATAAATCCTAAATTCTATAAACAAGTTAGAGGGACTCCAAGTGACAACACCACTTACTTTGCAGCAGCAACTATATAATAACATATAAATGGTAGAAGAGTGTCATGAAGTAGTGCAATGAGGCTTGATTCTATTAAATAATTTGATTAATGTTATAAAGGAAATTTCACTACCATCGTCCAAGCCCACTAACCATGTATAGAATTTCAGAGAATTGAAGGACTAAAAAAATATTTTATTTTTTAATTGGATGACTAAAGGAATTTGTGCTCCTTATTTAATTTAGAGGACTAAACTCATTTAAACATTTACTGAACTTTCAAAGAAATTATGTCAATCAATTAAATTTAAGTAAAAAAAGTTGTCTAATTAATCCTACGAACTAAAAATAATACTTTTACAAAATTGAAAAACTAAAGAATGAGCTTTTTTAATTTGAAGATCAAAGAAATAATTAGATAAAAACTTGAATTTATTGGACTACATAAAATAATTTTCTTAATTCATTTTTATCTCTGAAAAATTAATTCATTCAAAAAGTTGATCCATATAATAAAAGAATTGTATCATTTAATAAAAAATCATTTACCTGTTGTTTGAGTAGGAAATTTCGTCATTTTTAATACGTTTAAATAAATTTGAATTATTTTATTTTTCAAATAATTTGTTTGAATAAATTATTTCAAATTTACTAATTGTTTTGTAGAGTAGCTTAATTACTATTAAATGCAAATAAAAATTATTAAAAAAAATAATTATTTAAACCTCAAATAGTTGTTAATATATAAAAAAAAAAACATTACTACTGATCATCTTTTTAAAGTTGATTTTGGTGTATGTTATTCTTTTTCTAAATTTGTTAAAAAAATACCAACTGAATAAAACTTTTTTCTTTATTGATGTCAATAAAATTATTATAAGTTGATTTCCACCATAATTATTTAGATTGGCATCGATTAATATAACTTTTACGATGCTCATATGAGTTTTTTCATTGACTTTTAGGTTAATGTCAGATAAAAAAACTTTTCAATTGATACTGACAAAAAATAATCCGAATTAGTGTGGTGATCGAAAGATTTTTCAATCAATTATGAAAAGAAAATCTTAGGAAACTATCCACAAAAATAACATCCATGCCAATGATGAAAAGAATAATAATCGAGAATATATATATAAAAAAAAAAGTCACAACATCAAATATATTAAAAAGAATCAAATATATTTTTAGTTTTAATTTTTATTAAAAATTGAAATTAATTTTTATTTTTTGAAATTTTAGATTAATTTAATTATTTTTACTAAATTTTGTTAAATTTATTTCATATTTCAAACAAATTTTTTAGTTAATATTAAAATAATAATATATCAAACGGTATAAATAATTAAAAATTATAAAAAAATATATTTAAAATATGAAATAAATCTAATAAAATTTAATTAAAATAATTAAATATACATATTTTAAAATTAAATAATTAAATTAGATTAAACTTCAAGTTGCCTAATTTCAATTTTATTAAAAGTTAAAGAAGAAACATAATATTTAACGATTTACACCAATAAAAGATTAATGGTCCTGACATTAATCTAAACGTACATCTCAAGGTTAAATGAGAAATAACAACAAACAATTTAAATAAAAATTAACTCCTACTAATATAATAATAAATATCTTAATTAATATTAATCGTAAAGTAATTAGTACAACAAGAATAATAATTATATTTCAATAAAATTAAGCCAGCCGGAAAATGCAAAGAGAAAAAAATTATTAAATTGATAGTATAGAAAATTAGAAATCCGTATATTAATCATTTTGACCAAAATTTTTTAGATTAATTTAACGTTTCAAATATGTTTTTTAATCATTTTAACCAAAATTTTTTAGATTGATTTGACGTTTTAAATATATTTTTTAGTTAATATTATAGTAAAAATATGTCAAATTATATAAACAACTCATTAAAAAACGTATTTAAAATATGAAATAAATTTAATAAAATTTAATTAAAAAATTAAATACATACATTTTAAAACTAAATTATTAAATTAGACCCAAATTTCAACTCAAATATTATAAAAAAATGCATTTAAAACATTAATTAACTTAATAAAATTTAATTAAAAAAATCAAATACACAATTTTTATTTAAATTATTAAATTAGATCAAAATTTTAAAAATTAACTAATTTTAATTTTTATTAAAAATTAAAAAACCAACATAGTATTGAACCCTTTACACCGATAAAAAAATAATGGTCCCAACATTAATCTTAACGTACCTCTCAATATTAAATGAGAAATAACAACAATAACAATAAATAATTTAAATAAAAATTAACTCCAATTAATATAATAATAAATATCTTAAATAATTTAAATAAAAATTAACTCCTATTAATATAATAATAAATGTCTTAATTAATATAAATTGGAAAGTAATTATTGCAACAAGAATAATAATTATATTTCACAAACATTAACTCAATATGAAAATAAGAGAAAAAAAATATTAATTTGATAGTATAAAAATTAAATAAATCTAAATTAACAATTACTAAAAGAAAAACAAATATAGTTAGTTTAGTCTAAAATAACAGCTATTTAAAGAATAAAATTGAAAATGAAAAATATTCAAAGAAATATTTATATCAAATATATATTAATAACTATTATTATTAGTTTATGATAATGTATTTTTTTACATAGTGCATTAATGTTTAACTTTTCTTCTCGTGATAATATTTCGTAATCTTTTATGCTTTGTTCATTTGAATTAATTTTCTATTTGAAAGAAAAAATACAAGATAGATTACCGGTTGATTTTGACGCGAGTGAAAATAATGATTAACGGACCGATCTCATGTCATACAAGCAAATTTGAGAAAATTAGTGAAAAAAAAAAACTATTTCACTTCTATTAACTTAAATTCATTCGCTCCTTCTTCTAAAAAATTATGCAAATTAATGATTCTTTATTCACTGTTCTTAAGACGCCGGTTAGCATTTAAAAAACTAGATAAATATTTGAAAATAAATTTTGAAAACAAATTAATATTATCTTTAATTTTAGAAATACAGTTAAATGAAAATAAAAATATGTTAAAATGTAACGTTTAAAAAGAAACGAGGGAAGTACACGAGATAGAAGTATCAAATTAAAAAAAAAAATGCGAGTTTCAAAGGGTAACGATTTATTATAAAATAGAAGAAAGATAAATTTATTAAAATCCAGAATTAATTGTGAAAATAAATAAGAATTGAAGAAGAAAATTAATATTTTATTTCTCTGTACTTTTATGGTAACTATATTAAATTAAATTCATTGAATTCTTTATTGATTATTTTTAAAAAAGTTAAATTTCTCCATATTTAAAAACTTAAGTTTTTCGTAAATATAAAATTATTTGAATATTGAAAAGTCTCATTCATTTTCTCCTTAGACCTGTTTTTTTTCTCTCTCACTTTTGTCCATAATTTTCATCTTTTTAAGCACCTCATAGCAATTGGATAGTTAGGAAACACAATTATTCTATCAGATTTTTAAAGTGAGTCAGTAGGTTTTAATTTAAAAACATAAAGGTGGCATTGTTTATATTATTATTATTATTATATTTTTATTGTTATTTTTTTTTTCGAATATCATTATTCACTGTTTCAAGCACTTCTTAATGTGCCGCACGCACAAAGAAACTAAATAAATTAGCAAGAAATTGTATTCGTTAACCACCATTAATTAGAACTAAATTATGGTCATGATAAAGTATCATCATCAGTATACAGATTTGGGCTTTTGCATTGGGCTGGGCTTCATCCTTGCCATTTCCTCTTTTTAAGTGTGAATTTTTATATTAAAATCTCTATTAATAAAAAAGTTTAAAGTCTCTCAATTTTTTTAAAAAAATGTTACAATATAATTTTTTCGATGTATAATACAATATTCCAATACCCTTACAGAAAATTATACAATTTAATCTATAAGTGTACGCTATATCTAAATCATAATAAAACGTTAAAAACACATAACACCATAGAAAGATTTTATTTCGTCATAAATTCTAAATCATAAATCCTAAAATACTATCAAAATGTCTTCATTCACTGGTATGAGTGAAGGTTTTTTTTTTTTTCATGCATTTGACTTTAGCATCCACTCGTTAAAAGGGGCAAAACAAAAGGATATGTTTTAGAGAAATTAAGTTTAATGGGTTGGTAAAGCATTCAAGTCAAAACTGAGATTACGCATTGGATTAAGGGCATCGATTAGGATATTAAAATATTAAAGTTTTTCTATTGAAATGCACAGAAATACAGAAATTTTAAGAGCTTTTTTTTTTTTTCAACCGTTAATCTAATCGGGTAACAAAATTGTAAAAGTTATATGTAGTTGTAGTAAATGAATGAGGCTCTGGAAATAGAACGTGCTTCAGGTGTTAGAGATACAGGGAAGCATCCAAAAACAGAGCACAGAATAAAGAACCAATCACAAGCTGGAAAAAGTTGGGTGGACAATCTCACGTGTGAATAGATTCGGAGACTTTAATGAAAAAACATATATTAAATGGAACTTTGATCTTATTTTATTGGGAAAAACATGTTTTTCTCCCGAAGTTTGATTTGATTTGGAAATGGTTTATCGTCAAATTTAATTTTTTTTTATTATTTTCATAATTATTGTTTTTTTATTTTTATTTCTAAGCGACATTAAAAATAATAAACGATATATCACGTATTATTTAATTTATTTTATAGAATAAAAAATTAGCGTCAACTTTTCATAAAAATTAAAAATATTTTTTTTATTTTTGAAATTTGAACTTAATTTTAAAAATGGTCTCTGATCAAACTTGTGATTTTGTACATTCAAAATCATTGCTAATATATAATAAAAATATTACTATTATATATTAATGATAATAATAATAATTATTATTATATATTTTTATTATATTAATATAAAATAAATAATAATATTATAATTATTATTAATAGTAATATTATTATTATTATTATTATTATTATTATTTATTAACAGTGATTTTGAATAAATAGGGATCAAATTTTGACCAGAGATAATTTTTAAATTAAGTTCAAATTTCAGATAAAAAAACATATTTTTTTCAATTTTCGTGAAAAGTGTTGACTTAGTCGACACTATTTTTTTATTTTATAACAAAATAAATAAATAATATGTGGCATGTCGTTTGTTATTTTTAAGACCTTCCAAAAATAGGAACTAAAAACAATAATTTTGAAAGTGTAAAAAATATATAATAATCAAATTTCGATCCGAAATTATTTCCAAATTAAGGTCAAACTTCATGAACAATTTTTTATTAATAAAATAACAACCTAAACGTGATATTGAGAAATCCATATTTGATTCGTTTAAAGTAAAAGTGAAATTTTTTTTATATTTTTAAACATAATTCATAATTATCTGTATGTATATTATATTTTTTGCCTGATCGATATTTTAAAAAAAAGCTACGACTTGTTCAAAAGCCTAAGTTTTAATATTAAATAATAAGATGTATTATACAATAACATTATGCATCTTATAATCTAAATATTACTTGAAACAATTATATTAATATTAATATATTCTAACATTTATACCATATTTAATTAAAACAAACAAAAATTCAGAAGAGCATATAAGAATTTATATTAATATGAAATTAACAGTTTTAATTAAATTATATATATATATATATATATATATATATATATATATATATATATATATATATATATATATATGGTTGAAGTATTTGTTGAGATCGGTCAAAATCATTATTCAATACTATATTTACCTCTCAAACCCCTCGTACATGTATAATTAAATAAAAAATCATGTTTAATAATATATTTTGTAAGTGCAATTTAGTATACTTTTTAAAATAAATGGGTTAGTCAATTAGTCTATGGACAAATTTGACCTTGACCCATATATGCATCGAGCTAAATAGGCAAAGTTCAGAAACATATTTTTGTTTAGGCCACTCTTTGGAAGGTTAGCTTGGCATGATTTATAAGTCATGGAAGTTGCCCTATCGCTTAACTCATTTTAAAAACTTCAGGTTAAATTTAAGTTAAATTAGTTTAGGTTAAGTAAGATTTAGCTCAGAGTTTGAGTTAGGTTAGACTTAAATTAAGTTAGATTAAGTCACACTCATATAAAGTTAGTCCAATTGAGTTCTTAACATGTTATGTTGTTTTGGACTTAAGTTATGTTAAGTTCGGTTGGATCCACATTTATCTAAATCAAATCAAGACTGTTGAACTAAATTGCGACAAATCCATATTCAATTAAGTTAGGACAATTTAAGTGAGATCTAAGCGAGTAGTGGAAGCTAAATCAAAAAGGGTAAAGTATAGTCAATATAAGTTGGATTGAGTTGAGTTAACTTAATTAGTTAAGATATTCGGACATATGAAATCCGGTTTGGACCAAATCAACCAAATTAATATGTAATATGTGAAGTGTAATTAACCTCGTTACTTTTATTTTTTAATCCTATAATCAATTATGTCATGTATATAATCAATAAGGAAAAAAAAGGCTATTTCAACTTTCTATGACCAATTATATTCTTTTATTTATTTTTTTAATTAACGAGACTTTCATAATTGATTATAAATATCTTTTTATTACTTTAATGATAATTTATTAAATTAATAGCAATAAATGTATAATACTTATCATTATCAAAATAAATAAATAACTTTTATTTTCATTTTTTTAACCAAATAATTTTTTCTTTCGAATAATATCTCACCCTCTTATTTTTTTTCTCTTACACTTATTTTTTTTTTCTCTCTACCAGCATAAATGTGTGAAGTTTAATGGACTTGAAATTGTTGAACCTTTTAGTATAAGATGTGTAGTTTGACTACTTAACATTCGGTGCCAATATTGGTGTACTCTGTTCATGTACGTTGTTTTGTTACTTTATTTCCTGCTTCTTTCCCTTTGAAAAATAAGACTCAAAGTGGAATAAAAAGAAAGATAATATATATGGAAGAGATGATAAAATTATCCTATCTAGTCACACTCAGCACACTAAAGAGACATACATCTCTCATCCTAAAAAATCCACAAAGCATATTCGTAATAGTAAATTATATTTTAACTTTCATTTTGTATTTTCTGACGTAATTTAGTGTGGAGTATTAATTCTTTTAAAAAAAGATAGTGATATATTAATCAATGATTCACATTAAGTTACGTCAATAAATAATAGATAAAAATCAAAAAATGAGAATCGATATCATATTATCATTGTCCATTCATAATTGCTTTATAAATCTGTGTGAGAAAGTTGCTAACTGTAGTTGAAGATATGAGCCATGTCGCAAATTAGTGGGTTTATCTCTGCATTAGCAACACAATACGCGAGACCAAAAATGTATATAGTAGAACTCAGTGTAAGTGTAAAATGGATTCATCTTCCATATATTTGGAGAGAGAAGAAGACTTGTTCCATTTTGTAGTGGAATTGCATGCATCGATGAGGTGCACACTTACTTCAAAGTTCTTTCGGTGCATTGATCATAAATCATGTTATCCATAAAGGGGTTGCAACTTTGTGGTTAGGTCCAGAAGCAGGGACAAACTCAAATGGAAAACATCTCAGACCATCACCATTTGCATTTCTTTGATTGAAACATCAAAAGGTTGAAAAAGAAAAAGAAAGCGTTGAATTGCGTCAATAATTATCTGTACGGTTCTTTTTTTTGTCCATACGTGGATTATACTTATTGGATTTTGAAAAATTCTATAGATAAGTAGTTGCATGATGTTATGTTTGGTGAGTCGGTAGATAATATGAAAGTGAAGATGGCAGGCAATTTCGTATCGATTCAAGATAAATTTGTATAATAAGGATTTGTAAATCTTACTTTATAATTCAATTTTGTATTAAGCTATAAAGTTCACTTTTTGATAGTCATTAAAATTTTATCTTATTAAAATTTATTATTTGTTAGATATATTATATTATTCACGGTCAAGTCGATATGAAATCATGTTTAATTTCATGTTAAATAAATAAATAAATATATATATATATATATATATATATATTATTGGTGTAAGGATGCAATCTAAAAAGACCTAAAAAAAATATTTTTAGTATTAGTTTAATAAATTTGTATAAAAGAACTCAAAAATTAAATTTTAAATAAAATCAAATAATGGTATATTTTTACATAAATTATTCTATTAATAAATAATTTTTTAAGTTTGTTTTAAACATTTCAAACTTTTTGAGTCATTATAAGAAATGTATTTGAGATTTCATATTGATTAGAGATATAAAGTCAAAATACATTATATAAATACATAACTCAAATTACAAATTATTTTATCTTAAAAAAATTTATTATTTGTTGAATCATGTTATTTATTATCCAACCATCATAAATATTTAGTCACATTCTAAAAAAATATATACATACAAGTAATTTTGTAAAGTTAACTTTAAACTTAAAATCTACATTTTAAGATAATTCTTTATAAATGTCGAGCTAACTCATATGTAAAAGACTTTAAATGTTATCTAAAACTTTTTCTAGTATAATTTTTGTTTTTATATTGTTCATCTTTAATTACTATAAGATTCATGAGTGTATATTTGAATTGCTCACACCGTGTATTGTATTAGAGTAGAATAAATATTCCAGAATTATTAACGGAGTGTGGTTCAGAGAGATTTATATGTCCATTCTTCATATGTTTAAATTAATATAAGTTTTTTTGTGCAAATTACAATTACCATCTTAAATGAAATAATTTTTGGCAATCTATCTTCTTCAAATAAGCTTTTTTTAAAGAACTTTTATTTAATAATAAGATCATTTTAATTTTTTTTAAAAAATATCCCTTTCAATATTCCTTTCATATTCATTTAAAAAAAAAACTAAAATGTTTTTGAAAGAGAATATCAATAATTAAACATAATTTTGCAACAAGAATAATTGACCTAAGTTTTTCTAGAACTAATATTCCAAATTTAAGATTATTAAAGTCTTAAAATAGTGTCAACTTTGATGTTCAACATATTAATCACAACTCTACCCTAAAAAACATTTTATTAAGTTGAAATAAAATGATATTTTTAAATCACTTTAATAAAATTAATTAGTAATTTAGTTTATAAGTTAAGACTTCACTTTGATTCTTATATTTATAGAACAGTTTAAAAGTACCACATATAAAAATTTGAATATTTTTCATATTTTAAAATGTAACACTTTCAAAATATAATATTACTCCAAATTTTACACATGACATTTTCAAACTACATGAATACTGATTTACAAAAAAGAACTAAATTAATTATGTTCAACAAATATTAAAACTTAATTGTATACAAATCAAAATAAATTATAAATCTAAATATTAGTAACAAATCATTAATCAAGCCTTTAGAGAGCTTTTAACTTTTATATATTAAAAACATGTTTGATGTACTTGGCATAAAGATACTATATTTTGAACATGAAAGAATGTGTTAAAATATCTTTATTTAACTAAAAATAAAATCATTTTACGATATATAAGGATTGAATTTAGTATGGTTGAGTTTCGTTTACACCCACTTAAATTGTCAACTATTGTAAAAATTATATTCAGAATCTGTGTTGCGCACTTAAAAAAAAGCACTTTCGTTTGAATCGTGGCGACTAATATTTTAGTCCTTCCCAAATTGATGAATGATTATTTGATGAAGAAAAAGGTTTCATGGTTTCACTTTGGGTTACAAAATCGAGGTTAAATTAAATCACACTGACCCACCTGAAACTCATAAAATAAAGTAATTTATTTCTTTGTTTATTTGTATAACTAAATAATGGGTCCTTTAATGATTTGGTTTATTTCATAACTTAATTTATATGATTAGATTAGATACCTATGGGCACTTTCTCTAAAGTTAGGTCACCTGATGAAAAAATATGAATTGGAGTTTCGTGTTTAGGATATATTCATCTCAACTTACTCACAATTCTTCTATCCCATTTGAAGTGACTACTGACTCATATTCTATGTAATGTGAGTTTGAGTTCCACTAATCATCAAAACACTTTTTTAAGTGTTTATAGAGTTTGAACGATTACTTTAATCTATAATTTGGATAAGTTATTGAGGATCAACCCACGTAATTATTTTATGTATAAAACGTTATACTGTTTTTACGTTATTAAATATATTTTTTGAAAATTTATTATTAGGTTAAAATTTTTTATTTATTAAAAAAATAGATTTTCAATTTAACTAAATTTTATAAGATCCATTTTAAGGTGAGATTTGTAACATTTTTGTAAATTTGTCTTATACATAGTTGATATGAAATTTTTAATTAGAAATAACAAAATGGTTTTTATCCGGGAGTCAACGCACCTCATCACATAAATTTGAGTCAGATTGGGTTGAATAAATTTTAATGTTTTGTTTAAATGTGGCTTGAACTTAATCCGATTCACTTAACCCATGGATTAAACATGTTCGAGCCGAATTAAAAGTGGGTTGATCCGTAACCCACCACCAACAACACTTTATTTTTATTTTTTACAATTTTAGAAGTTTTTTATTATAATTATTTACTACTTCTAATTATATGTTCACAATTTGATCTTTTTATTACTATAATATTCAATAATGTTTGAATAATTTTGATGTTTAATTTTTTTATTTGTCAAGTTACATATATGTTGGTATTTTAATTTTTAACTTATTATCTTTATAATAAAATTTGGACAATTAAATGAAAATTTTGATTCCATCGTTATAAAAAAAAAGGAGATTTAGTTAGTTTACTTTCATTGTATTACAACAAATATATAAAAAAATTTAAATAATAAAATGTTGCCAACTCTCTAACCTATTAATCTATGATGAGTCGAGTCATGTTACAAAATTTCTGATCCACAAAAAAACGAGTCTTTTGAGCCAACTTTATTTAACTCAACCCATATGAATCAAATTGACTTACTTGTAGAATCATATCTCTAACACACCTTCTCGCGTGTGTTTTGATTCTAGAAATAAACATTAAAATTGATAATATTAATTCTATAACAAATGACATAATAATATCAATTCAGAACTCTAATATCACCTTAAGAATTAAATTTTAGTTTAATACAATTTTACAAAATTGATTGATGAAATTTGAACACACTTGTATATTATATATTTATTTAATTTTCGGTTGATGTAAGTTCAAGATTTTTTATTAATATATGACCATCGATATTTTTTATTATTCATTAAATTTGATTTTTGAAATACCTTTATTTATTATTGTTTTAAAGGTTAAGATAATACTATTAATTTCTGTATGAAGTGTAAACGGTGGTATTTGAATTTATAGGTAGGATTGGTTTGACAAATTAATAGAAAGGGATAAGAAAAAATGGTTAATAATAAATGGAGACGGTGAAAGGAACGAAGAAGGGTTGGATGGTGGTGGAATGTGTTGTGCAAAGCCAAGACAGGCTTAGGCTTGCACAGGCATGGGGCTGTCAAGTGCCAACTAATCCTCTCCACACACTCTCCTCGTGCCTCCTTCTGCCTTTCTTATCCTATGCCAACTCTTTTTATTTTAATTATTTCCATAGTTTTTTCTTCATTTTTTATTTTTATTTTACACATAATATAATAATAAAACAAAAAATATTCCAACTCTTTAACTTATACCACTGATTATGCATGCTGTGGAGCCACGTATACACCACTTCATTTCATTCAATTTTGTTTTCTATTGCTACTACTTCTATGTTTTAAATAATATATAAAGTGTATTTTTAAAAGAGAAGAAAAATAAAAATATTTTATTTTAAAATGGAGAAAGATGAAGTTTTTTTAAGAAAAAATTACTGGGAGTATTTAAATTTTTTTAAAAAAAGGATAGAAAAACATAGATGACATCAAACCTAAAAGAAATAATAAAATATAGAAACAGGGACGTAGTAAGAAGAAAATGCAACGGGGAAGAATTCCAAAATACTCTCGTCGTGACTCGTAACCCTCGTTTGACATCAGCATCCTACGTGGCGAATTATGGACACGTGGCAATGACACAGGTATATAAACATCATGATATACCTCAGTCAGTCAGAATACACCACCTCGCTCGCAGGTTTCTTAATCTTATCGCACTAACCAAACAACCCCTTCTTCCTCGCTGAGAAGTTAGAATAGAAGGAAACAGCAACGACGCAACGAGAAAAAAACGTTACTGTTAACTCCTGCAATCAAAATAACCCACCCTCGTTTCTCTCTCTCTCTCTCTCCCTCACGCGCGCACTCCATTTCTAACTAACCAATATCGCCAAACCGACGCGCCTCGCAAACCTAGGGAGAGGGAACTTTCCTGGAAAATTGAGCCGCGAGAAAATTTCCCGACGGAGGTGAAAAAATTAGAAGCGCATGGCGACGCCGCTGACGGGGCTGCAGCATATGGACGGCGGCGGCGGCGGAGTGGCGGTGCTACCGAATCCGGTGAGTAAGGTGGATTCCTCCGCCAATGGCGGCGGCGGTTTCGGCCTGTCGCTGTCGGAATCGCCAATTCTGATATTCTCGTTCTTCCACAAGGCGATTCGGAACGAGCTCGACGCGCTGCACCGGTTAGCGATGGCGTTCGCCACCGGAAATTGCTCAGACATCCAGCCCCTCTTCCAACGCTATCGTTTCCTCAGATCGATGTACAGACACCACTCCAATGCTGAAGATGAGGTGCAAGTTTCGGAACCGTTATTATTCCTTATTTGTTGTTCTTAATTTGATTGTTCTTCGGTTCTTGTTCGGTTGAATAATCGAGTTTGTTACCGTGAGGAATGAATGGTGATGAAAATGATGGTTGATGTTTGATTGCTTTATTTAAGTTTCAGTGCAAAGGTATTTTAAAATTGAACCATCATGTGTTGTTCTAGTGTATAATTATATATATAATCTTTTTGTTATTCTCGTTACTTTTTTTTTTCCCGCATTTTGATTTTAATAACATGAACTAGACGTGTATTGTATGTAGATTATGAAATCCGAATGTGATTCCTAATGCCCTTGCTTTTTTCTTTATCCTCCTCTACGAAGAACGTTAATTAATTACCATTACAAATAGTGTTAAATCATCCATGTCGCTACGGTTGCTGAGCTATGTATAATGATTATGCAGTTAACGGCTGTGGGGGTTGAACTATGCGGCTGTCACTAAATAGCTGTTATTAGATTTAAGAGAATGTATTCCGATTCGTGACTGAATTGAGCTTTTATGTAACGGTTAATAATTGTCGTTACCCAGTGGCCATCAGCTAGCGTCACATACATTAATTCCATTCTAGTGTGTTGCAAGTGAAATGACTGGGCTAGGTGACTAAAAGGTTTGGCCACATCTGTCGCACGGATTTACTATATATATATATATTAAATTTGGACGTAGATGCTGTGAACTGTGTTTGATTTATCTTTTTGAGAACCATCCTATAGACTTCTTGATAGAGTCCAAGGCTGCCTTTTTGTGATTTTAAGGCTGTATGCTATATGTTTCTCACGAGGATCCTTTGCTCAAACCAATACCATTTTTCTATTAATATTGATTTATCTCTGCTGCTCTGCTGTGTTCAAACATTCTGAGGAAAATCTGTTCTCGAATGTAGGTGATTTTCCCAGCTCTAGATATACGGGTAAAGAATGTAGCACAGACATATTCACTTGAACACCAGGGTGAAAGTGAAATTTTTGAACATCTATTTGAGCTGTTAAACTCTTCCGTCCATAATGTTGAAAGTTTTCCAAAGGAATTAGCATCCTGCACAGGAGCTCTGCAGACATCAGTTAGTCAACACATGGCTAAGGAAGAGGAGCAGGTATATGTTTGATGTATAATTCTTTCAATGATTTCCACTTGAACTCTTATTAAGAGATAAATGCAATGTTTAAGATAACACAAAGGTGGACTTTGTATTTTCCTCCATACAAACTAATAGGCCTATTATTTACTATTTGGTTATTTCAAGGTAGGTGCCGAATCCTCCTTGCTATAGCTATAAACATTATATTTTCCCTATTTTATGCATGCTTTTGCTTACTTGATGGGTTAGATGCTCTGGCTATTACTCTTAACCCGAACATGAGGTCTTCAACTAGTTAATAATAATTTAAAAATGGTAATCGTTGGTATAAAATTAATTGGCAACAATAGACTGATCAGATGCTGTCTCTAATGTTAGCAATAACAGATTTTGCTTCTGTAACGTTCATTTCTGTGATTACATTACATAGTTCAGTACTTTAATAACTTCATATCTTCTGTCTAGAAAGAAAGGGCCTGTCATTTGACAGAATTCAGACTATTTTTCATTATTTTGTTACATGGAAATATCATTTGGGAGAAAAACATGCATGCAGATTGGTGAATGTTTATGGTAAAGTTTTAAAAATTGTGCATGTTTTATTAGGTTGTCAACTAGAAGATTCAAACAAGCATGCTTAATTATGTTCATGTCTGACTGTTGATCTTACGGAAGTTTACAAACCAATATCATAAATGGTTTACAATCACACCCTTCATGTTAAATGACTAAACATCTTGTTCCATTAGTGATGTGTATGATATTTTTGTTCATTGGATGATATCAGGTATTTCCACTGCTTCTTGAGAAGTTCTCCCTTGAGGAACAGGCATCTTTAGTTTGGCAGTTTCTCTGTAGTATTCCTGTGAATATGATGACTGAATTTCTTCCGTGGCTCTCAACATCTATATCACCCGATGGATCTCAGGATTTGCGGAAGTGCTTAAGCAAGATAGTTCCAGAGGAAAAACTTCTTCAAAAGGTGTAGTTTTGTGTGCTGTTTTACATCTTTGTTCTTTCTTTCAATGCTACTTTATGCATTAAACAAGCTTTTGTATATCTAATTTTCATGGTAATGTATCTGACTATATTCTTGCTTATTGAAGGTTATTTTCACCTGGATGGAAGGGAGAAGTCGTGGTAACACAGTTGAAAATCGTGTAGATCACTCTCAGGTGCGATGTAGTCGTAATCCTCTTAGCCATCAGAATGGAAAAATAAAATGTGCATGTGAGTCCACAACAACTGGGAAAAGGAAATATTCTACATGTATCACAGATGTTTCTGATACCATCACAACACATCCTATAGATGAAATATTGTTCTGGCATAATGCGATAAAAAAAGAGTTAAATGAGATAGCAGTACAGACCAGAAAGATACAACTCTCTGGAGATTTTACTAACTTGTCAGCTTTCAATGAAAGGTTGCAATTCATCGCAGAAGTTTGCATATTTCACAGGTATCATTTAATATTTTTTACACTTTTGTCTCTCGGAAGCATCTTCACTTCAATTAAAGTTTTCTTATATGATTTCGATTTAGGGCCTATATCTTTTGTTTTTCAACTGAATTTAGTGTTTACGAGTACCCTGTTCAGTTTTATACTATCTTGGATTCCTATGCTTTGAACTTTTGTTTTCACTTCTCATGGAGGAAAAGAAGAATAAATAAGAGACAAATCAATTATTGCTCCTCAATTCTCCAACTAATATGTTAAAAGTGCAACCTTTAGGGATGCTAATACAAGAATTCATTTGTTGCATCTCACTTCCTTCAACTTTGTGACCTTGAGGTTCCAGGTTCAAATTGTGTGAACAACCTCTTCACTTAAAGAATATCTGGCTGGCTTTTTATATAAGATCAGTAATACTAAATGAATAAGAAAAGGAAAACATCCATCTTAAAGGAGTAATATAACAGTTGTCAACACACTTTCATGGAATGCAGTGTAGTATTTTTCTATCAGAGGAACTTCTTGTGACCATTTTATTTTAACATCAGATAGCATGTTGATTGATAAAACAATTATAATAAAAGATTAATCTGTCCTAACTATCTTAAAAGCATTTTCTGTACTACATTCCTTATGTAGTGTTAGAAGTACATGACAACCACAATGAATGGGTAAGAAATAAGGTATCATAGAATGTGGTTGGAGTGATTTTTATTGTGATTGGTAAAACAATTATCATAAAAGATTAATGTGTGGTGCTATCTTAATGCTATCCTCTGTACTACATTATTTATGTAGTGTTAGAAGTCTGTGACCACTATAATGAATGGGTAAGAAATAAGGTGTCATGGAATGTGGTTGTAGTAATACTTAGGAGAGGAGCTTGTGATACTATAGTATATAGTAACAGAATGACTGTCAAACCAAAGGTCAGCTACATTTTTAAATGATATCCTCTATGCTTCATTATTTATGTACAGCAAGGAATGCTGATTGATTCTTTATATGGATGCAGTATTGCTGAGGACAAGGTTATTTTTCCAGCAGTAGATGGAAAATTTTCTTTCCGCAAAGAGCATGCTGAAGAAGAAAGCCAATTTAATGACTTCCGTTCTTTAATTGAAAGTATTCAAAGTGAAGGAGCAACATCTAGTTCAGAAACTGAATTTTATTCAACATTGTGTTCACATGCTGATCATATACTGGAAACAATACAGAGGCATTTCCATAATGAAGAAGTTCAGGTGATTCTTCATTTGTCATGAAATAATTTTTCTCAAGAGCTCCTGTGTGTTAGCCAATGCATTGTTAAATGTTGATATTACAATAGGATGATTAATAAATTGGTTTGGGGGGGAGGGAATTTTTGTCCTATGTGCAGAAGTTACACCATAGCTTATCAAAGGTTGATAACTATGAGCGTTCAATGTATTACCTAATAATTATTATTATTGTTATTTTTATGGAAAAGTATGACAGAGGAAAGGGAGTTCTGTACTTCTTAATCCAAAGTTGGGCATATATAGGAAGAATTTCCCAAAATAATAACTTTTTCAAGCTACTTGTTAATGTATTTTTTCAATGTACCTAATTCCTCATTTCTGTAGGTTCTTCCTCTTGCACGGAAGCACTTTAGCTTCAAAAGGCAACGTGAACTTCTCTATCAAAGCTTATGCATGATGCCATTAAAGTTGATCGAGCGTGTCCTGCCATGGTTGACTAGTTCGTTAACTGAAGATGAAGCACAGATGTTTTTGAAAAACATGCAATTGGCAGGTTATCTGTCTATTTTTATTTTGCTTCTTGCTGAAAGAAAGTATATTTTTAAGAAATTTAGTTGTCTTCTATATTTGACAAATATTTCAATTTTATTCCAGCTCCAACAATAGATTCTGCTTTAGTCACACTGTTCTGTGGTTGGGCTTGCAAGGCTCGTAAAGATGGTCTGTGTTTGTCTTCTAGTGTGTCAGGCTGCTGTCCTGCCCAGAGAATTACTGATATTGAAGAAAATATTGTTCAATCTTCGTGTCCTGCTTCTGCATATTCAGGTAGAGATTGCTCAGTATTTGCCGAATCAGATGGGACCCAACAAAGATCAGTGGAGCAAAACATACTGGAGGTGCACAATGAAGATGTCTCTGAAGTTTCAGAAAGTGAAAGTATTCACAAACGATGTTGCAGTTCGCGGTCTTGTTGTGTACCAGCATTAGGAGTCAGCAGGAACAATTTGGGGCTGGGTTCACTCACTACGACCAAGTCCTTACGCTCTTTGTCTTTCACTGCTTCTGCTCCGTCCATTAATTCTAGTCTTTTTGTATGGGAAACTGACAACAGCTCATGTGATGTTGGCTCTACAGAAAGACCAATAGATACCATATTTAAATTCCATAAAGCCATACGCAAAGACCTGGAGTATTTGGACATTGAATCTGGAAAGCTTTGTGATGGTGATGAAACAATCATTCGGCAATTTAGTGGAAGATTCCGGCTTTTGTGGGGTTTATATAGAGCTCATAGTAATGCTGAAGATGATATAGTATTTCCTGCACTTGAATCCAAAGAGACACTTCATAATGTGAGCCATTCCTACACACTGGATCATAAGCAGGAGGAAAAATTATTTGAAGATATTTCCTGTGTTCTTTCTGAACTTTCTGTCCTTCATGAAGTCTTGCAGAGGACCCACATGTCAGCAGATTTAAGTGAAAATAGTTTTGGAATTCCTGATGCCAATGATAGGGATAATGTGAAAAAGTACAATGAGCTTGCTACTAAGCTGCAAGGGATGTGCAAATCTATTAGAGTAACCCTAGATCAACATATTTTTAGAGAAGAGCTTGAGCTTTGGCCACTGTTCGGAAAACATTTCACTGTGGAAGAACAAGACAAGATAGTTGGCCGGATAATTGGAACTACAGGTGCTGAAGTTCTCCAATCAATGTTACCATGGGTAACTTCTGCACTTACAGAGGATGAACAGAGCAAAATGATGGACACATGGAAACAGGCAACCAAAAACACCATGTTCAATGAATGGCTAAATGAATGCTTGAAAGAAAGTCCTGTATCTACAACACAGGCAGAAGCTTCAGAGCGTAGCACTTCTCAAAGAGGTTTTTATTCTGAGTTTCGTTTATCTATCAGGGAAATTGCAGAATGAATATCTAAAGTATAACTTGTTATGGTTTTGTACTAGGTGGTGATTATCAAGAAAGCTTGAACCTGAATGACCAGATGTTCAAGCCAGGTTGGAAAGACATTTTCAGGATGAATCAGAATGAACTTGAATCAGAGATCCGGAAGGTCTATCGTGATTCTACTCTTGATCCAAGGAGAAAGGCGTATCTTGTGCAGAATCTAATGACTAGGTTTGTTCCAATTATGCTAAGTCCCTTGTTTTATATAGTTACACCATAATAAATTGCATGTTCATTTCATAGCAATTTACATATTGTCTTCAAGTTTTTTGCTGATTAGCTATTTATTTACTGTAGTCGCTGGATAGCTGCCCAACAGAAGTTACCCAAGGCTCCATCTGGGGAATCATCCAGTAAACAAATAGAAGGATGCTCACCTTCTTTTCGGGACCCAGAGAAACATATATTTGGTTGTGAGCACTATAAGCGAAATTGCAAGCTTCGAGCTGCTTGTTGCGGCAAGTTATTTACTTGCAGATTTTGTCATGATAATGCAAGCGATCACTCAATGGATAGGTACATTTTTCACAGGACTTCTAGACATTTAGTAATGGGATGTATTTCTTAATATCTGTTTGATAATTGCAGAAAAGCAACAATGGAAATGATGTGTATGCAGTGCCTGACTATACAGCCCGTTGGGTCTGTATGCATGTCTCCTCAATGTAATGGACTTACAATGGCAAAGTACTATTGCAACATTTGCAAATTCTTTGATGATGAAAGGTACTTTTTGGTTCTTTAGAAATCGATAGATTTAGTAGAAAACTGTTGTTTCCTTCTTTTGTTGTTTGGTTACAGAAAGAGGCCCTAGTTATAGGCCTAACAAAGGGGGTCGGGGCCAAGACAGAATCCATGATATCCAATGCACACCTCTGTAATTATCATTCTAGCTGTCATGTGAACTATGAGCTCCTTGCCTGCTATTTCCTTCTTACTGTCTTTATATACTTGCGTATTAATGGGCTAGTAGTTGGAACTTACTTTCTGAAGTTGACACAATCTTAGTTAATCGTTAATCCTTCTCTTGATTGAACTTATATTATTTCACAACGTACTTTTTTCTTATTTATGTTTCTCACTAACAATAACTATTATATAACAACATTTGCCTATCTAAAAAAGTTATGCTCCAGAGCTTCAGTGTCTTAACTTGCATCCATAACTGTCATAAGCCCCATGGGTACCTTCTGTTTTTGATTGATTTACACCAGTCATAAATCCTCTGGAAAGAAATATGCCAAGGGAGACCTGAATGGAAAGTATCCCAATGATATGCCCTTATTTGTCGCAGTTATTGCAGTGAATGTGTTTGGGATCTATGACATGAGTCAAATACCTTTAGTATCACAGTTAATTAGGACACAGAATAACAACTTTGTACTTACGGGCAATCTGTAGTTCCAATCCTCCATTCTATAATAGCTACATCTCAAAAAGTCATGCATGTTACAAAGAAGATATACAAAACATTGAGGACTTATTAAATGGTTGAACTAAATGCAAGGATCCGTACTTAGGAGTAGCAAAATCATCTCTTTTGGAAAGATATGGAGAATGTACTTATTAAATATAGTGAAAATACTTTTGGGATTAATCTCCCTTGTGTAGAAAATACACATAGGATACTTTATTTATCATAAAGGAAATATGGGCTAAGCCCAAAATACACGGAAACAATAATAACAAAGAAACTGAAGATAAAGATAGAGATATGATATCGAACGAAAAATATGTATTCTTTAACATATACAGTGGGAGATAGAGAAGTTGTTACATTCGTTTTCTTTTCTGTTGATAATTCTCTATTTTATTGATATGTTTAATGTTATATGATTATCTTAGCAAGACACATTTGGAAACATGTCATATACGATCCAATGAATTGATAATCTGTCAACTTTGGTAGTTTGTTAATTTTAACTTTTGTTGTACCTTTTTGGTTATAAACCTTGCATCATCCTTTTTCAGGAATGTTTATCACTGCCCTTTTTGCAATATATGCCGTGTTGGACAAGGGCTTGGAATTGATTATTTTCATTGTATGAAGTGCAATTGTTGCCTGGGGATAAAATCTGCCTCTCATAAGTGCCTAGAGAAAGGTTTAGAAATGAACTGTCCAATTTGCTGTGATGACTTGTTCACATCAAGCGCAACAGTGAGAGCTTTACCGTGTGGGCATTACATGCATTCATCTTGCTTTCAGGTATGTTGTGTTCATTTGAGGATTAAGTAATGGCAGACTTGAAAGGAAAAAAGAAAACTGAGAAAATCTACATTTGAATCATTTGTCTTGTCTCTTCATCGAATGAAGTAATCTGAAAGACGGCTTTGGATTCAATCTTATACTTTGTTGTAAAATGTTAGGCATACACTTGCAGCCACTACACGTGTCCAATCTGCAGCAAATCATTGGGAGATATGGCGGTAAGAATATTCTTTTTATATATTTACTATGAAATCGAATACTGCAAACTTGTTTTTTAGACATATAGTTCTATACATTGATCCTGAACAATTTCATTTTATGAATGTGTTGGCACACAATTAGGAATTTAAGAAGACTGAAGAGTGTAAACATAAATAATATCCCTGTCTTTTGATTAAAAGATTTTTTAAAAAGAAATTAGAATTATAGTGCACATGTTAAATCTCAGTACCTTATAGTCTTTGCGGTATGATTAAATAAAGAGATAACTAGAAAGTTATTTTTTGTCTGATCTCAGTGTTTAAGGTGTTAGTGAGCGAGGGCTTTGGGAACCATTTCTTGTGGGTTCACTTCTACTCTCGGTTGGGTATTAAGATATGAATATTAAGTGAAAAGCCTTGCGTATTGAACTTTTAAGTGTAAAGTGAATTGCTTAAAATTTCATGGCATGCAATACTTAAACTGTTTCTTACCTACCCAGGTTTACTTCGGTATGCTTGATGCTTTATTGGCTGCTGAGGAGCTTCCTGAAGAGTACAGGGACCGCTATCAGGTATGACTTCTGTCTCTTAAGTATTTATTTGGTCCATGCTATATTACTGCCCCATAATTTCCTTTCAAAAGCTTTTGTATGGTTATTTGCCAACTTATTTTTGTACTCATTTTCATAATTCCGACGCAGGATATACTCTGCCATGACTGTGACCAAAAGGGCACTTCACGCTTCCACTGGCTATATCACAAATGTGGTTCTTGTGGCTCATACAATACCCGGGTAATCAAGAGTGAGGCAACAAATTCTAGCTGCCATTAGCTTTATTATCTTTTGCAGTGGAAGTACAGAATGTGTAAATATTTGTATAGCCTATCCAATTTTCCCCCAACCAGAAAAATGGTTACTTTTCTACCAATGCAAGTCACTTGCACGGATGCCTCTCATGAGTTCACTCATCTTCTCGTAAGCCGGAGATAGAAACACCAAATGAATTCCATAGTTGTCATGTATAGATAAGCTCAAATCCATACTTTTTGCTCTGGATTATTTACCTTTTCCACTTCTCTGCTTCTTCTAGTTCTAGGTAAATTTCATTTGAGTGCACACTAGCTTTTCTTACACAATCCTGGGTGAAGGGAGACTAATTGAGTCATGTCAGATTCTGTTAGATTTTTTTTAATGTGAGGATATATATATACCAAATGATTTTGTGGAGCTTAATAAACAACAGCATATAATTTTTAGCACAACTGTGGTGACTCTGTCAATTTAGATAGTGATAGACGAACCAAAGAGCGAATTGAAATCTCAGTATAGCCATCACGTGTTAGGTGTTATATTAATACTTTCAAACACTTGTAACGGGCATTTTTTTGAATAGCAGTTTACATATCCTTTTCAAAAGCACCTAATGATAAAATATACTAAACTTCTTTAGTGTGAATAAAATATACTAAACGGAACACATGTATTCTGATCATACTAAACAGAGAACGTACGTAAACTGTTGCCTTCAGATAAAAAATAGTTATCAGATGAAAGGTTTCGTTTTGGTTTGCTTTTGTAACTGCTTTATCTCGAGTTTGGTCAAACTCATCAGTCTTTTTTTATAGCTTGATTAAGATTTGAATAATGGTAACTGTTCATCAGAAATAAAGTTACATTTCCAGGCTGATTGCTTCGGGCCATGAAATGTATATCTTAACTTTTCATTGACCAAAGGAGATATAAAGCTGACGAAACCTTAGCATCAACCTGCATCATGCTTAAAAATTGAAAGAACTTTTTTGTTTTTTTTTTTCTTTTCAATTTATCTTCTGCGTTTTCTCTGTCTAAAATGACCATGGAAAATAAAAGTCTCATTCTGTTAATTCAAAACTTGCATTCTTTTAATTGATCACTTTTCATATTTAATTTATTTTTTCTTCTGAAATAGTTATCACTTTACGTTTTATTTTGCACTACATAGAAATGTATTATCACGTTATCTTTATTTCTATTTTGTTTTAAGCTGAAATAGACATATTTTTATCTATATATCATTAATTGTAGAGTGCATGTTATAAAAAAATATATAATAATTGAAACTAAAAAACATAATCAAAGTCATTACTGTTTAAATGAAAAAACGCAGTATCTCAAAAATTAAATATGTAAAATAAAAATAACACTAATATAAAACATATATTATTAAAGCGTATTCATCACATTATTTTATTTTTATCATTCACTTCAATAGATTATTTTTCTAGACATTTATTACTTAATAAGTTAGTTTAATAACTTTTTGCTAACATTTCAATTACTCTTTACTAAAGCTGCCTAAAATTTTACCTTCTTCACACAGCCAAAGAAAGTTGTAAAGAAATCAAAATGATAGCTAATATTCTTGAGATACGAATTGCAATATTAAGAGTAATCAAAATGAATAATATATGCATTTCCATTTAATTTTTTTTATTCCATCATTCATCACAAATTCTAATCTACATAATAAAATTCAATCATCATAAAAGACTCAAAAAAGCAATTTCTCATCATCTGAATATACAAAACCTTTATAGTAATAGTTTATGTTGATTGAACAAACAAAATATTTATAAAAAACACAAGTTCAATATCATTATTATGCCTCCTCCATAAATTATAATGAAATCCATTCATTTATATTTATTAATCCATATCCTTGACACATTCAGTCCCAACCAAGACCATAAAAAAAATTCGAAGATGAAATAAATGGCAAGTTGGATTAAATAGAAACAGGAAATAAAATATTTAGTTTAGGCTGGGATAATCTTAATCTGTTCTGAGCCTCTCTTCTCTCTCTTATGTCTGTGTTGTGTCTGTCTCTGTCATTCGTTCACCCTTTCTTATTCATAATCATAATAATGCATACATAACACAACAAACAAACCAACTCTTTCTCCATCTTCGATTCTCAATTCTCAAATCATTCAAACCTTCATTCTCTCTGCAAATTCAATTCAATTCAAATTTAACCTTACCATTCATTCCTTCCCCAACCCCCCAAAAAAACCAGCTTAAAACACACCACACACACAAAAAAGAACCCATAAAACTTCACAGACACACAGGTACACACGAAGAAGAAAAACTCAACGAGGAATAAAAAAGTTCAGTTTTTTCTTTAGTGTGATCATCGTTTCGTCGATGGCCACGGGACCCGAAAGATCGAAGCCACTGCACAACTTCTCGTTGCCCTGTTTGAAATGGGGCACCCAACGGTTACTTCGCTGCGTCAACGCCGACCTCGATCGCCGATCCTCGAGATTCGACGCGCCCCAGAACGGCGTCGTTCGAGTCCCCAACAAGCGCAAAATGAACGACGGCGACGCCGTTTTCTTGGGAGGACTCAGAGAAGAAGCTAGTGGCGTGGACAACCATGCCATGATGCCTTGGAATTTGAGGACGAGAAGAGCTGCGTGCAAGGCTCCGCAGAACGAAGAGGAGCGAAGGTTTTTCGACATGGGGTGTTCTATGCCGCCGGTGAAGGAGAAGAAGAAGATGGTGGTGACGGGGAATGAGAGAGTTAAGTTTTCTGTTTCCCTCTCCAAGGAGGAGGTGGAGCAGGATTTCTGGGCCTTGGTTGGAACTAGGCCCCCCAGAAGGCCCAAGAAGAGGCCCAGGATTGTGCAGAGGCAATTGAATGTGAGTTGATTCAAGTAAACTAACTAGCAACAATTTGGAGGTTGGATTGTGTGATCTATGAAATAATTTCTTGTTTTCAGGTTCTCATGGTTTTCTGGTTTTTCTTAGCTCAATTGCCATGTAATTCATTTTCATTTTAAGAAGTTTCATGCTGCTGTTGAACCAATTAGAAATCGTTCATGACTTTTAAGGTAATAATGTTAAAGAGAACAAATTTACCAATCTGGGTGATCTGTTTAAACGGATAGTAGTATAAAAAACCTGACTTTTAATTCAATTTAGCCATGTATTATGAATGTGAGTGAAAGAAGTTGAAAAGAAGAACTTGGGTATGTGATGCCTTATATACAATGCTGAATACAGATCAGAAACTGCAAGAAAAGAGTGAGAATGAATGTTATATACAAGCTGAATGTGCAGGAAAAACTGTTAAAAACAGTTGACAGTTACTGCAAATCACGGGCCCACGCGGCAAGATAGTTAGCATGCACAAACGATGTGTGACTATGTCCAAGTCAGAATGGGGTCCTCTGCAGGACACATGTTTGTCTTGTCAGAAACACTTACCACATTCATGTCAATCTGTGATTAAATGGCAATGGAGAAAACCTGAGTTTTAAGGAAGTCACAAGATATAATATTCAGCAAACTTACTATAATGTTTGATCGGATGAGAGTGTATTTTAGTTGAGTTTTTCTGTTTTGTTACAGTGTTGTGATGTTTTTTCTGGTTCAATTTATTGCAGACACTTTTTCCTGGTTTATGGCTGGCTGAGGTCAGTGCAGAGTCATATAAAGTTGCTGATGTTCCTGAATGAGGTAAATTTTGGTGATAGTTCAATTTGGCCTTCAACTGGAACTCATGTGCTGTTAATGGTTGTGCTGTGCAGGGTCTGAAAAATGAAGGGCTAAACCAGGTTCTGATTCTGAATGGATGACCCAAATATTTTTGCTCACTGACTTCCTGTTGTGACATAAATAATGGTAAATTCCAAATCATCTATGTAAATGAAATGTTTAACTCAATAATCATGAAATTTTGGAATTTTGCTATCAGTTGTACTTGTCTGAATGTTGTAGCTTGCAGATTGTACGGATCAACTTTGTTTTCAGTTATTTGAACATAATCTATTGACCATTTTCTTCTTAGAATTATGTTATCCTGGACAAAACAGTTTTTAACTTCTCAGTTGTTTATATCATCCATCATTACTCATTACAATAGTGAAAAGTCCTTTTGGTTTTTCGTAGTAAATAGTTCATTTTTGCTCAAATGTTGGAGCTGTTCAAGTTTTTGTTCATCCATGACAGAGCAAGTTTGATATTCACTTTAGCAGAATTTGGAATGGTTAATCTTTCTGTAGATATTAATGTAATGGCGTGACTTTGTTGGAAGAAATATGCCAAGTGAAAGATTTATAAGTTATAATATATGACGAAACTAATCCACTTCTGTTGCTAAATTTCCCATTCTTTTCACTTAACCTTGCACACAAGTTTGTGACCATTGAAGCCAAATGCAACTCCAGAACAGATAAATGAACAAACTGAAAAATAGTTGTAACTTAAACACCATTTTTCACTGTCTAAATCAGAGTTCTTCTGTGACATTCTTGATTCTTTCATTCCATAGATTTCATGTTAATAACAGCAAGCATTGGATGGTTCTAGTTGGTATTGAACATGCGAAATTGAAGAGTTGAGAAATTATGAAGTTTGTGACCATCCGAATAAGGCAGCATCTGAATTCTGACAGATCTTATATCTAATTAACACTAATGATTATTGAACATCTTTGTCTGTAACAATTCAGTAATTATATATTCAAACTTGAATTCTTGATCCGCATTTAATTGATCTTAAATATGGTTTATCGTTTTAAAACTAATAAAACATAAATTGTATTATTATACTTGTACTGATACTAATATTAATGAAGAAAACCAAAAAAAAAAAAAAAAAAAACATTTATTAAAAACAAAAATAAAAAAAAAAAAAAAAAAAAAAAAAAAAAAGAGCATTGATTAAAAGCAAACCATGCAACTTAATTGAAGAAAATATTGAAGGGTATTCTAATTCCTAATTATAAAGAATTACAACTTCCAATTCAATTATTAAATCACTAAATTTAACATCTAGTGTCTTTAAAAAAAAGTTTGATCGAGTATGTGTATTTGGAGCCATGAAGTTTAGCAGGTATAAAAATTACCAATTTTAAATTAAGATTAATTTTAAAAAGTTTAGGATGATAGAGATGACCAATTTGAAATTCTAAGTAATCCTAGAATTATCTCGTGATCAATGTTTTTCTATCTAACTTTGACTCTTACGTGAATTTCCTAATATATATATATATATATATATATATATATATATATATATGAGCAATCCTTCTTGATTTTCGAACTTAACGTCAACATCTACCCATTTGAATTAGTATAAGAATTGAAAGTTTATTAGTACAAGTAATTATATAAAAATATGTGAAAACTCCTTAGGACAATAACATTTTCGGTAATACAACATCGAGTTTAGATTTTTTATTGGTTTTTTTTTTTCTGTTATCAGTGTATTATTAGTAATAAAACAGAACAAAAAATATCGAGCAGAAAATCTAAATTCTACGACATCATATCTTCATTTTATCGTAACAATATCCTAAAATTTGTAATATTACAAAAGTTTCTACAAATTAACTAATTCAAATTAAAATCATATATTCTCAACATATAATTAATACCCTAATAATTCACTTTGTTTGTTATTACCTAATATAATCATGAATGCCCCAATCCGTTGACTTCAATTTCCTTTTCAAATGCACCCACCAAAAAAATTCATTACAAAGGTCCAAATTGATGAATGTTAGTAATTATTCTGGGAATCCAAACCCCGCACATTATGGAAAAAGAAAAGTAAATGAATAGAAGTTTCTTTACTTGTAAAAGTAAATAAATATACAATATTTCTAAACCACCATGAATTATGAGGGTGCATTTGTGAAACTTGATCATTAGTTAATTTACTTTAAGCTTTTTCTAATGTGAAACAAAGTTCATTAGAAGTTCAACAACCAGAAAACTGATGAAACCTCTCCAAGTGGAATCAGAGAACTTTGGACAAGAATTCTTTTTGCCCAATAATACATAAAACATGAAAGGTTCATTTTTTGCATGTTAAATACATCAACTCTGAGAAGAAAAAAATGTGTCTTGTTAGATAAACAAAAAGGATTAGGATGATTAGGTGAGTTGAAGGAAAAAGCCAATTCAGAAACCAAACTTTCCACAATGTTTCATCAATGATTTGTTTGTTTTCCCATGAAACTGTCACCACAGTTGTCATACATTTGCAATTAAAGACAAAATGGTAGTTAAATGGATCAGGAAATATTACTCAAATGAAAACCAGTACTTATCTCGATGAACACCCCAAGGAAAAAAGTTTCATATTTAGGAGTTGGGAGGAATCACAGAAAACAAAATAAGACAAAACACTGGAGATGGATTTTCATGGTTATGACTCAAATCGAACTCGACAACACATATAAAAATTCAGCACATAATTCAAATTTTGATTCGAGTCTAAAAACAATATATAAAAACACATAAAAATTCAGTAGAAAATTCAAATTTAATTCTAATATAAAGACAATACATAAAAATTCAATTAAAAATCTAAATTTGATTTGAGTCCAGATTATTTAGATTTTTTGATATTATCCACTACTGATCGTTAAAAATACAATAATGTTGATATATTCAAAATTTGTTAATATATTTTAAAATATTAAAATCAACTTTCATCATTCAGGGGTGTATTTTGAAGACATGAACAATTCTGCAGAGAATCCAAATTTGATACATGATCTGTTACAATATATTATTTCAGTTTTTAATACTAATGTTTAATCATTATCTTCATATAGCTTAATCAACTTCATTGATTATCATGCGATTCAGTAATTAGCCTTTTATTAACTCTCACTTTCTTTGCTGATCATAGCAAACAATGACTATGATAATAAAATAAACCAAGATTTCAAGACATGATGACGATGATTATGATGAAAACACAAGAACAAATCACTTCTTACTCTTCTTAACCTTCCCAACGCGTAAAAATGAACCCAAACTGAAGAGATTTGCACTTCCCTTTGAAACACAAGGAGTTGGTACATTCAACACAGGGTTAATCCTAAGCCCGTTGGGATAATATCCTCCATAACCCTTACCTGAAGGAGATTTTTGCATAGGATGCATATTTAAGGAAGAATATGAATACGATGATGATGATGATGATTTAGCTGCAGAAGCATGCTTGTTTGAACTCACCCTCTTTGGATTTGGCACTGAACCTGTGGAGTTGCTTCTTGACAAAAGAGATATAGAACATGTCATGTTCTTCTTCGTATCACGATTCAGACTCTTACTTCTGTTGAATCCCCAGAAAGACTTTGAATGAGGCTTCTTCTCATGATCAGGAGTCACATCCAGGAGTTCTCTGATGGTGTCTTTCTTCACTTTGTCAACACCTGAGGAACATGGACGAGGAGGGAGTTTTGTTGTGTGAGGATGTTGTTGAGGATGTTCCAAATGATGAGTGAGTTTTCTTGCAGTGGTTTTGTCTTGCATCTGAATTGGAAGGATCACCCCATTGGAGAAAAGTTCATCTGCTGAAGATGATTCAAACCCGAGGCTGGTGCTGCTGGTGTTGAACTCAAAATCAGAATTTGAGTCATGCAACAATGTAACATCTTGTTTCATTGGTGAAACTTGTAGTTCAGAGAGATCATGAGAGAAAGAGAGACGAGGTGAACTTGTTTCTGAGCACATGACAACACCCAAACAGAATCGGAGCGAACAGAAAAACAAAATGGCTTTAAGGAATGAAAATATGTGGTTGATTTTGATTCAGAAGTTCAGAAAGAACACTTTTTTTTCACAGTGTTTCAGATTTAGAGGGATACAAAAAGAAAGGGAGTGTCATCAACATTTATTCAAGTTTGATGGAGTAGAAAGATTCTGTGTAAGTTGGAAAGATCAGAGAAGATTTTGTCTATTACTGTTGGAGAATAGAAACAAAGGAGAAAGACAAATCTTTGAGAAATTGGAATTGTAAAAGATGTTTGATAAAAATATTAGACTTTCCGACTTAACTCAACTTAAAAAAATCGATTTAAAAAAATCGATTTGTAAGTTGAAATTTGTATTCACGAATGTGTTATTTTGAAACAAAAGATGATAAGATGAAGCTTGATTAGAGGAAAGTGACTCCAATCAGAATGTAATTCTGCTGAATTGAAGGAACAATGTTTGGAGTGTTTGTCTATAAAACAGGCAACCTAAAAAACTTGATGTGTAAGATATAGACTTTGGGGGTTCTCATTCTAACCACTGATTAAGCCTTTTCTTCTTTTTCCCTTATTATATCATATTATATATAAGATAAAGGGACCTTGTCTCGTCTCTAATTTAAACAACCATGCCATCAGAAACCAATTAGAAAGAAAGGTTCTGCCAAATACACATTCCAAATCACGATTATGTTCATGTTTCACCAGATTTTGTTTCTTATAAATAAGGATGATTTCTTTTCAAAAAGTACACTTTTGTTCATTAGCATGTTGCATAACAAAATGAAAAAGGGATTAAATGATCAAATGATTTTTGCAGATTGAACTGCAATCTTCTCTGTTGAATTATACTGTTACGATTGTACATATATGGTAGGGTGATGCTTTGTTTCGAGTGCTCATCTATTTCTTTTTTCAAGGTTCAATTAGTTGAATAGTACCTATTTTCGTTCACATGTGTCAGTTTGGTATCTGTTTTCTAAAATGTGTCAATCTAGTCATAATTTTTGAAAAAGTGTCTTTACCACTAAATTCATGACTTTTACCACTAAATTTTAATATAAATATCAATACTTAATTTTGTAAGTCATTTTAAATATTAATACGGTTAACAGTGATAATAATTTTTTGCTGAAAATGACCTAATTAAAGTATCATTTCAAAAGTTTGAACTCAATTGACAAATTTGTAAAAATGAGTACCAAACTAACACATCTAAATAAAAGTGGGTACCATCCACTTAATTAACACCTTTTTCTTAAACGTCTTCTAATGAAAATTAATAATATGCTGATGTATATTAAAATTGATATCTATTAATTTATCTTAAAGAGACAAAAAAATTAATAGCACAAAATAAATTAATCAGAAAATCTAAATTGTTTAATTTTCAGAATTGTGTTCTTGTTGTTGTTATTCTTGAATTACTTGGATAAATATTTTATAATAGAATATTTTGTTTGGATAACTTACAAAAAATGACATTTTATATTTTGTTAGAGTAATGAAATTATTTAAAATATAGTTTTAAATTTTAAGGTAAGTTTTAAAACTTTTCATATTCTCTTTTCACAAATTTATATTTCTTCTTTTTTGTTGATTTAGGATGGAATATTGTTAACTCAACTTCAATTATCGGGTGAGATCATTGTGCATTTAAACTCTATTATATATATATATATATATATATATATATATATATATATATTATTAATTATACTAACAAAATACAATGTCATAAATAAATAAAAAAACTTGTCAACATTTATGATACAAAATAAATTGACCAAAAGAACAGTTTAAAAATATTTAAGAAATTATTAAAAACAATCAAAACCGGAAAAATGCCAATAAACATATTTTCAAGAACTAAACCACAATTTTGTAATTTATTAAATACCCTGTTTAAAAAAAATTAAGTACTCAAAATAAATATAGTCATAGAAACATATTTTTCTTGTTTTTATTTTTATTTTACATACATCATTCATTATATGTATCGCTTATTTTTAAGATGTGTTCTTTCTTTTTTGGTCACTTATTTTTCTAAATTATTTTCATCTCATAATGTAATTTATTCTTTTATTTCACATCACATTTATAGCAGCTGTCCTTTTCTTTCTCGTACTTTTTTATTTTATTTTATTTTTTATATTTCAAAAAGAGTGTATAGATCCTTTTCTAGAAGAAACGTGCTAACTTTTTATGATATTTAGTTATTTTGTGTATTCTAATTTTTTTTACTGAAAATTGGTATTGAAGAGGATATGCACTCGTTCAAAAAACGAACCTAAGTTCATATTTTTCTATCCAACAATTTTTGACACGCATCACTTTATAACTTAAGAAACTAGTACAAAGTAAAAATAAAATAAAAAGAAAAGAAAAATAGAAAAAAATGGTTAAATATAATTAGGTTGTATTTAAGTTGTTTGTACTATTTGATACATTTTCGTTTTAACGTTAAATCAAATACTATTATGAAACGCGTTTGAAATGTCAAATAAATTTAACAAAATTTAATTAAAATGACTAAATCAACGTATTTTGAAAGATGTAACTAAATTAATTCAAAATTTTAAAATAAACTAATTTCAAAATTTACTAAAAATTAAAAGATAAATGCTATTAAAAAGAAAAGAACGACAAACAAAATGTAAAGGAAAAATTAATTGTAATAAGTACGTGAGAAAATGAGAAACTCAAACCCCAACAACATAATCCTAATTTTTATCCTCTTGCCTCTTATCATCAATTTTGAGGCAGCAATTATCATCGTTAACTTTAAAAGTAAAGAAGAATCTGCTTGATTTGTTGAAACATGAGAAGTTAGAGTTTCAAGGAAATAAACAAATCGAATTAATTAATAAACTTTCCTTACTTCAAAATCTTTGAAATTTGGGTCCTTTTCTATAACTAGTAAAAGAATTGAAAAGAAAGAACTTGCCATATGCAATATTCAACAATAGTTGAGAAAAGTTGTTCTAACAAAAATGTTATATTTATTTGCTTTTATTAGAAAGAGTCTTCAAAAAAGTTGTGCTCCAATCACAAAAGTTAATTTTCGAGTTATAAGTAGAAATTGAGAAAAAATTTACTTACAGAAGATCATTTTTGAGATCTGTATTTATTATATATATAAATAGTTTGACAATTGAGTCGACAATAAATGATGAATATTAAAGAGTAATTGTTGTGTGAATTGGTTTGATAAATGAATGAGAGAGACTTTTATATTATTGTTTATAGTGTAAATATTAAAAGGCCGGCAATGTTATATTTGGGAAAGATCCATACCTTCTTTCTATCAATGGCAAAATGTAGGTATGAGTACCCAAAAACTCACATAAATCGCTATTGTACTTTTCATTAAATACCTAAAATTCAATTTCTGAACATGCAAATAAAATAAAATGCTATCCACAAATGAAAGTTTACCTAATAAATTTTTGACAAAAGGTGGTTTGATCAAAATTATATTTTGTATAAGTTGTTAAATACATTAAGATTATGAGTTTATAAGTATTTCAATACATTAATAATTTCACATGCAGGGTTGGCTAAAGAATCAAACAGGTAAAGTCTTGGTTTAGGTCTCAAAATAGACTTCAAAAATATTTGTTTTAGTATTAATTATTTTATGTTTGTTTCATTTTTAAGTTTGTTTCAAACTTTTGAGTTGTTCCTACCTACATGATTTATTAATTGAGATCGAGAAGAATTCAAATACACTATTTTTTTTCAACTATTCGAAATATCTTTTAAAGATTATATAGTAATGAAAGTTTCAAGCTTCAAAATAAATTATACCTTTGATGTGGTAATTGATTCTAATATGATTATCTTAATGGATATGAGATCATATCAATAAATTTTTTTCTCCATAAAATGTTTAACTTCCTCATTTCTATTTAAATAAAAGTTGCACTCACACTTGATTATCATTGTATATTTGTGTAACTTTAATTGATAACATTTCAACTTTTTCTTATGATAAATTTATAAAGTGAAATTGGGTTCGAACTTGTAAGTCGATCTAGCTCACTACAGATTCAAGATGGATTCAGTTGAGAAAATTTTATTTTTTGTAAAAGTGGGTTGGACTAAACCCGACTCACTTAACCTACAAGTTAAACGAGTTCAACCTAGGTTGAAAAAATCCACGTATTTTGAAAGATGAATGACTAAATTGGTCTAAAGTTTCGAAATAGACTAATTCCAAGATTTACTAAAAGTTAAGAGATCAAAAATATATTTAACCCTATAAAATTTATAACTCACCAAAAGGTGAATTAAGTTGAGTTGACCAATTTTTAACTAAATTCGTGATAAATTCACCGAAATGAGCTGAATTGGTTCACTTTGACCCTCCTAAAAATAATATAGGTTTTGGAGTCCTTGATGGGCACGTATGCTCTACAAGGTATGGGTTGTGGGGGTGACATATGAGAATGGAGGAGGCAAAGTCTCCACCACACAATTACCATATTCTTGATTTCACTAAAACAAATACCCCATTTTGTTTGTGAAGTTGGCATGTGAGTAATGTCCCAAATTGGAAAAATGAATAAAGTGATAAGGTTGATGACAAAATAGTCCTTGAATCCTTATTTGGGATGGTGAAATACTAGCCACAACATGGGACCCTACCCCAACCACTATTTGAAGGACCCCCAGAAGCATCAATTGGTGAAGAAGTGGCATAACCAGAAACAGTTGTTTGGTGCAACAAAAGATGTAATGGATGTAACCAAAAGTATGATATCAACTAAAAATGCCATCAACTTTAGGACTCAGACTTAGACCTATTCTCATCATAGTTCACAAATCCATATACACACTTGGCTCTTATTGCTTTATTCCACCCAAAATCATAGCAAATGGATCATTCGGGTAGAATAATAATTCACCTATGTAGGTGGCGATGGTGGTGCTCATTAATATGCCTTCTCATGTGTGAAGAAAAAAAAAATTCTCAATTTATGATATTTTTCTGTTGAATTTTAAAATATGCAGATGGATGTTTATTTTAATATTTTTAAATATATTAAATTTCTTTTTAATATGTTAATTTCAGTATATTTTAAAGGTTAAGCAGAAAAAACAGAAAAAAAAACAATTAATAAATAATCTTTGACTTAAAAAGTGGTATCTTATTAAAAGAAAAAACTTTTAAGTACAGATAATCTTATTAAAAAATAGCTTCCGTCTTTTTCGAGACAATCTTTAGCAACGGAAAATTTAAAATCTCCAAAACAGATTTCTTGATATTTTCTTTGCTAATCTCACTCAAATTCTTTTAATCTCTATAGTCTTTGATTTGTTTTTCTTTTCTTCCTTTGTCACTTTAATTTCCTTCTCCATATTTTTCTTTTTGTTGAAAGTGGCAAAGACGAATTCAATATTCTATTGTTTGGATGCATTCATTGTGTGCATCAACAAAAGTAGGAATCAGCATAAAGCGAATTAGGTTGAAATCTAATTTAATCAATACAATATAAGTTAAATTTAATGTTTTAATTTTTATATCTTATTATTTAGCTTATTAGATTAGTTGAATATATAATGTTCATATTACTTTTATTTACTGAGGCATAAGAAAAATGACCATAATCATATAACTTCTTATTTTACGTATAATTAGTCTTGTTTTATAAATAAATTTAAAGTTTTATCTCAAAAATTATAATATATTTATTAAAATGAAAATTAATGAGATGAAAGTGCAAGTTCTGTTTTATAATTGGACAATTTACTACAATATTACTTTTTATCCTTTTTATTGTATTTTTTAAGCAATTTAAGAAAAATATCGTATACTCATTTAAACTTTTAGCACAAAACCTTGTAATTACAAATTATATTTTTTTAAGAAAATATAATTAAAATTTAACAAAAATAAAAACAAAAACATAATTTCAAGACATGAAAAATAAAAAATTAAAAAAATATAATTTTCAGAAAGCAAATTGGGTCAGATTAGACAGAAATCGGGTTGGATTAGACAGGAATGAATAGAAAGATCTGTATGTGAATCTAACTGCTATAAACTTTGAGGACTTGGATCAGAGAGCGAAACAGACATGTCCGTACCGAAATAAATGTATTATAGATATTTTTATAGAAATTGAAATTTATAAATATTCCTTTAAACGTAGTATTCAATTTTTACCCACGAATTGACTACCTTATTTAATATTTCCAATTAAATAAATCGAAATATATTTCTTTATATTCAGAAAGTAAAATAAATAAAAGTAAATCATTAAAAAAAAATTAATACCCCTTCATATTCATTAGTGGAGTCGTATGAAAAATAAAAATAAGCACCCCATCCAATTAGCCGAATAATCTTTTAAAAATAAATTGGCTTTTTTATTTCTTTCTGCTTCAAATAACAATCAGTTCAAACGGTTGCACTTTAACACATGCTCTCCTTAATAACCCTAGAATAATTAAACAAATTGTAAATAGTATTGAATCTCAAAGATGTTGCTGATATTTTTTTAACCACGTCCTAGAATTTATGCATTTTCAGAGCAGTGCAAAACTAGAAAATCTAAAGTATATATATATACCTGAGCATAGAGAATAAGAACCAGACATAAATAACGAAGAACAAGATAATTTAGTTACAAATAATAATAAACTAAGATATAAACTGATAAAAGTGCGTGAAGTTGAGTGAGGAGGAAGTGAGCGAATAGAAGGTATCATTAATCTGAAAAATGCAAAGGAAAGATTATCATTCCAATTTATCAGAATGTTATGTTTTAGATTGCATCAAGCATTGGAGGCAGAAGATGCATCATTCTTAGGTTACTTTATAATGATTATGACAGGCCAATGAAGTCATGAATAACAGGTCTTATGATATCTGATACAAATCGGTATATGCATTTTAATTAAACAGCATAGTCAACCAGTAGTAGGATGCAGCACAGCAATACAAAGTTAAAAAGGTGTTACCCAAAAAATTAAAAAGCCAACGAGCAAGATTTCTTTTTACAAACACGGCCGGGACATTCCTTATGGCCACAGCTGGTGAATTAATGGTAAAAGTAAAACCTATTTGTATAAACAATGATGGCATAAATAAGTCTTATCGAAGATCAATGACATCAAATTTTAAATCTGGGTTCATGTATACATCTGTACATGTCTTGTAAATAGGACCACCATCTGGAGGTTGACTGTGTGGATGAAACCCACGCTGATCACATTGTTTAATCACAGACATTCCACCAGGGCTGGTCAACCGAAAAATGCCATGGTTTCTGTGCATTCAAATTCAAAAAAGTTATGTAGGAAAAACATGTCAACCACAGGTAACACATTAATATTCAGACACCGAAAAATTCAAATTATGATGAAATAATGCCCGAAATTCAATACCTTGCGTAAATATTTTATGGGGCAAAGGGGGGGCCAAAAAAGAGGGAAGTCACTATATCCTTTTCAAGTATTTTTTTTTCTATGCAAAAATATTTTACTCCTTTTTGAAACATGGATTATTAACTATTTTTAGGAACTATCATAGAATTTGAGTTCTGCTGAACATTACACGTTACATTATTCTAAAAAATACTTTTGACTCCTTTCCAGATTCTATTACGTCTTCTGGGTTTCCTAAATTTATAAGGTCAAGTCTATATAGCAAATTTGTGATCATTTTTAGAATTTGACCAAAGCATTAATGCTGTTACTGAAATGTTTTCTATCATCCAATTCTTCAAAAACGCGTCTGACATGTGATCTTACCTTGTACTATCTTTTGGCGCCATGACTATTGCAATAGATTCCGGCAGCATAATCTAAAGAAACAAGAGTTTGCACATGTTAATAAAAGTATAAATAAATGCAGAAAGGATAGCCCATCTTTGACAGAAACAATAGAAGAAAGAAACAATGTCATATGTATGAGATTGATTGGAAGTAACATTTTTCATATATATTTTAACTTTTCCACATGAATTATAAATATGGTCGGTAAATGAAGTTAAAAAAAACTGACTCTAGGATGGCCAGTTACAATAATACAAAACAGTATAAGAATTCAGAGATACTAGAGTATAAAATATTCCTATCACTAGTAGTTTTTCAGTTTTCACTTCAACCATTTTCTCACTAAATAGAGCAAGTAGACGTCCAAAGACAAAGCAAAGAATGTTTATGGAGATTAATTGAAAGATGAACTCACCTGATAGGAGTAGTGGGTGTGCAGATCAATTGACGACATGAAACAAGATTGTGTAGGATGTGTCTGGCAATTCAGAATAATATAGTTTAGTGTTACAGCAATGGAAGAATAATAAAGTAAAAATATAAGAAATGCGGATAAGAATTGTATTTCTTCAATACACCAGATGAAAACGTGCTTACAAAATGACAAATTTTATTCTATATAATCATTCATCATCTACTTTTGGAAGTAAGAAGAAAAACAATCTTCCGGCACCTGAATTAGTTTCTACCAACACAGTTTAGAAACTCACATGGATCCACCCAAGGGGAAAAAGAGATCGTTTATCCTGCACTTCAAATATTTCCTCTTCATTTGTAGTCTGACACTGCTCAGGAAGAACAATGACAGATGTAATGTTTAAAGAATAATAGTAATACATATTCTCCAAAATATTTATGGTGAAAGAAAATCTTACAGAATCTGATGTTGACTCCTGCTTTGGGATTATAAGGGCGGTAATATAAAATTTTCTGTTTTTCTGCATATCAGGTGTTATACAAGATTCCAATCAATATCTTAACTGTTGAGCATAAAATATTGAAGGCTAGAGAGACTAAGCCATTGCAGCGCAAGTACACTATGAAAATTTTTACAAACAAGTACATATAATACCATGCATGTATCGGGTTGATCCATAACAAATAGAAAAGGTAAAAAGAGAAGTGTTATTGTATTCACACAAGAACATGAGCGCACACTAAATAGTTATATATGCATACACACACATATGGATACAGGGATTATTAGGGCAATGTGTTATATACGCATACAAACACACACATATAGTTATATACGTATACTATTTCTAAGTTAGTTAATCCATAATCCAATTCTGAGATTCCGAGACCCTTTCGAATCTACCTTTGCATGTAGCTCTATCTAAAGAAGACAAACGAAAAAACTGAGCAGCACTTACAAGCAAACCGGCAAGGACTCCACAAGTCTCTAAATTCTTTTTTGTATTTGACTTGGCAAGCTTCATAAAACTCTCCATCAAAGAAGTTGACTGAAACAGAACCCATTATTAGAAAGAGACGTCAAACTTCATTCCATGATAAATAATTTAGAAATTGTACGTATACCGGAAGAAACAAAAATACTCAACACGGACTTAACTATGCCTCCCCCCAGAAACATCAACCTAAAATTAAGACAAAATAAATAAATAAGAAAGTGTTATTGACTCACAATGTGCAGTTGCAGAGGAGCCTCTGCATGAACACGACTATCCGTTGATGAAATCTCTGCCTTACATCCTGCTTCCTGAACACAAGGTGATGCTGCAGGGACCAAATCTAGAACCTCGGCAAGTACAGGTGGAGGAGAAGGCTGCCTGATAACCTCTATTTCAGGAGTGATTTCTGTTGTTTCAAACGAAATAAGAGAAGGAGGTTCCTGATCATGCTGAAGTTGAGGCTGAGGCTGGGGTTGGACGTCCTCACTTTGGGTAACAAGTGAATCTAAATCTGACTTATAGTGTTCCGCAATGCTATCATCTTTCTTACTCAAAGATTCATGTTCCGAAGGATTTTGTAGGCTGTACGTTCCAAAAGTAGGAAGGACATAATCACATAATTATTATGAAAATAAATAGATAAACCAGCTCTGGGAGCATCATGGACAACAATCTTGGATTTTAAAATATTGAACTCTAATGAACCAAATGAATCCTTTTAAAAGATGACTTCAAATATAATTCCATCATTTCAAAAAAGGTTAGCAATGACATACAAATCACTTTTCTTAGAATAATTTGGAAAGCCAACAATAAAGAAAAGCACAATAGAAACATAAAATAAGAAATAACCTTGGCAATTCAACAGGAGACAGATCAATGTTGCTTGGATACCTAATCTACATCCACTCCAGACAGAAAAGTCAGGACAATCAGCGAATAAATCGAATTAAAACATACAAATCCAAAACAACATACCCTTTTATCAGTGGAAGGTGGTCTCCACTGCCCCTTTAACCCATTGGGACCAAGGATAGAATGTCTAGAGAGAGTTTCCTCCTTTGGAGGTGGAAGAGTTAGAGATCTATAGAAGTTCAGTAAAAATGTAAGGGACCTCTTATATAGAAAAAATGCAGGACAGAGTAATCTGTGAACTAATTTAAAAAGCCAACAGACTAAAACTTTTATTTCAAGCAGTGCTACTAGATCAAATATAATAAAGCAAGTTTTTAAACCAAAAACTGTCATCAAACCTTGCTGTATCCGGCTGCTAGTTCTTGAAGATTTAAATTTGTTTCCATTTCCTATTATTTAACATTTCCACAATCATTTGGTATATGATTTTTTTAATTTATTAAAAGTATAGTAAATTCTCTTCTTTAACTTTTTTAAGTTTTTTATTAACAACTTTTCTCAAGGTTTTCTAGTGAGATTCAGAAACAGGAAATCATATCCAGCAACATCCTAAAATTTCGTAATGTATCTGCAATACAACTCCAATACTCTGTCCAGTTTTCAACAAAGATAAATTGTATTTCAACCAGCAGCAGGTTATAAGACAGGAAAAGGAAATGTAATAACTGTGTAATCTCTGCTAACTTAACTGGGTCAAATTTTATATTAAAATGTAACACGATAATGTAAAAGAAACAACTAAAATTGAATTACTTGCATAACAAAACTTTAGATAAATAGAAAATCACACTACTGAAAATGCACAGTGAAGACCATCTAGCATTTGACTTTCAAACAAGTTTTTTCATGATACTAGAAAGCAAACAAAAGATGAAGGACAGTTTCCTTTCACTTAACTTTATTCCTGTGAAAAAAGAAACTGACATGTACAAGCAATACTTGTCACAATATTACCACCACCATTAAGAAGTCCTTTATACATAATTGTTTATTCCAATACTTACAGTCTTCGTACATGCTCTTCCACAGGCCTGGCATAAGAGAATTGTTGGGTCCTAGATCCTTGGTAAAAAAGCTCCCCAGTTCTAGTAGGTCTAGCTGCCTGGTCAAATATACAATAATAGATGGATGCTAGACTTCTTTTCAGAAGGGGCAGAAAAACATAAAAGATTTTATTTTAGGGAAAGATTATTACTAATGAATGACAACCTTAGTTTGAGTGAATTCTTATCCAACAAATTTTACCTTTATTTGGCCATAACTAGCTGATGTTTGCTTTTTCATGGGAGAAAAATCCAGTGAATTATTTGAACTAAAATTTCCACGCCCATTTTGTTGGTATGCGAGATTGTTGTTAAGCTCATTGATCTTCTGTTGGACCACTGGTTTCAATTTCTCCAGTTCATTCAAAGAAATTAACAATTTCTATGCCAAGAAATTGTAAATCAGATTAAACTCAGGATTTTATATAACAAATTTCATTCGGAGAAGAGTGTCAACAATTAACCTTTTTCAATGATTCTTTCTGCCTTTGTGGAGATGATCTATAATCTCGGTGACGTGGTATTGTCTCAGACACCAAACTAAAACCAGACGAAACAAAAGGATAGATCCCTCAACGCAATGCAATTCAACAACAAAGTAACAAATACAATAAAATGCCGATGTTTTAAACAGTTCAACTAACGGAAAAATACTACATGCAAATATTGATACAAAATGCTTTACCTAGAAAATCTTAAAAGCATCACATAGAGGTCAATAATATTCTTCTCAGCGCGGAAGATGTCAGCCTGCAAAGTTAAAACCAATAGTTTAAGCTTGAAGGTTAGGTAGTGCAACTAAACAGTCAAGAACACATCATGAACACACAAATCAATAAAAATATAAAGCATGACCGTAAAATCCAGGATGGAAAAAAAATATTTTAACACAAGCTATATGAGTAAAAGCACACTCTACGCCGAGACAAAGCAAAAGTCAATCACCAGCGACATTAGTGCAAGGAAAAGGCAAAGATGAAACCAGACAGTTAAATTCATGCACGTCACTTTTCATATCACTCTAACATTACCGCATTCACTATCCCGTGGCACATTCTAAATTCTAACTAAAGTTGATGAACAAACCTAATATGCCCGCATTACACATTCAAATCTAACAATGTATTTCATGATTAAACAATGATCTTTAAATAATTAGAAATATTTTGTAAAATTGAAAGCTTTTTGTGCAAGCCCTAGTTAAGTTCAATTCTTGTGCATACAAAAGTGGTACGCTCTAGAATATAGCCCATTTGCCAGCTTTGTATGCAATTAGTAGAGTCAAATAAATCAAGGGAATAAACCCATGTTATATGGTTTTACATATAAATGATACTCTCATGAGTAAGGGGACGACAAAAAATACCCCCTTTTAACTCCTGCTATTATTCTGATGCATTGAATCTCTTCCATAGGTACTTCTAAAATATTACAACGACATTTTACACAGAATCCCAAACGAAAAAAAATGCTACTCCTTTTTATCAAATATAAAAATCACTACCTCTATCCCAAAAAATATTGCACCACATTCAGTAATATAAATTACACTTCTCAGTAAACCTATTATCCTCTCTCCCCGATCAGCGAACAATAAATCTATGAATTGAAATGAAAGCATATAGTTATGAAAAATAAAATTGTTATATATTTCTAAGAAAACAAAACCAAGTTCTCAACTAGACGCTGCCTATCTAAACCTAGGATTCTCCGCCCCAATTCCCGGACGCCACATTGAAATAGCAGGAAGACGAAGAAAAGGACCTGTCGGAGGATGTTATCGGCGATGCGGTAGTAGAATCGGAGCGCGATTCGGTTATCGACATCGAGTCTCTGAGCACTGGCAGCGATGCTGATCCTATCCGAAGAAGAGGACCTCATCGGTTTCTCTTATCGTTTCACGCAACGCAGCGTTTCACCGTCGTCGCCGTCGTTTTATTCCTACAAACGTAACGACGACACCGAAACTTCGCAAAGCGAGGATGACGAGGCTAACGGTGATCGATCATGGACGGCGGTGTAGAAATTAGATCGGGTTGAAGCGATGAGGTGAATGAATGCGATAATTGTAATTTGGGGTTGTTGTGAGGGTAAATATGGAAACGCGGGTTTGCTTCAGGATCTGTTTGGCCGCTCCCGCGTCGCCATACCCTTATTTTCTGTTCATCTTTTGTTGATCGAATTTTTAAGATTAAATTACTTTTTTAATCTCTATATGAAATAATATCAGTTTAGTTTTTAAGTTTTTTTTATCTTAATTTAATTTTTAATTTTTTAAAAATAATTTTATTTGGTATTTGTTGTAAATTTTGACCAGACAGCATTAAATTTAATATTATATATCAATTTTTAATTTTTTTAAATTTTTTTATTTTTTATTTATTTATTTTTTACTTGACAAATAGAAATAAAAAGAGTAATTTAATCAAATTTTAAATATTGCACCATAAAAATACTTTTCACATTTTGTGAACTCTTAATTAAATATTTAACATATGATTAGTAAAATAAATGTTTAATAATGTGAAAATTAAAGATTAGCTTTTAGCATAAATTCTTAAAAGATTAAATTCTTTCACTTTTTCATATTCATTATTTATGTACGCAAAATTTAAGTAACTTTAATCTATATTTATGATGTATATATTCATATTTGAAAATGATTTACGATGTACATTTTATTTTTTAAAATCAAAAGTGTGACTATATTTATTTAGTAAAACTTAATACATATATTTTAATTTGGTTTCTTACTATTTCACAAATTTTTTATGATATTTAACATTTAAGTAACCATAAACAAAATGAGTGACAAGAATTTGTTAGTAATTGAATACATTTTAGAAAAATGAATATAAATATATAAGGATGAGAGATAAACGGGTCTTTATGAATATTTTATAGACTTATTTTTATTTTGACGAAAATATTCGTATCGAGTGATTCTATCCATCTTATTATTATTCCTAAATACTACCCTACACAAGTTTGATTGTGCTTGTGTGTACGTATTTTTTAAATATGAATGATAGTATGTTAGTAGGAGATAATAATCTAATGTTATTAAGTTAATATATAAAATAAATTTATATTTATTAAAAATAAAGTGAAATGAATAGATAAATTAATTGTTGATGAATAAGAAAGAAGAAGAAGAAAAGATAAACATTTTTATAAAAAATAGGTAAAAATAATTATTAATTTTAAAAAATTTAATAAAGAACTAGTATATTGACCCGTGCGTACGCACGGGGCGTATTTGTTTTATTTTGTATATTAAAATAGTAAAATAGTAAAAGTATTATGTAATGAAATATTATGAAAACTAAGTTATATTGTTGTAAATGTTGTTATTAAAGTAATAAAATAGTAAATATAAGTGATGCAATAATAATTTCAGTTTTAAATATAATAAATAGAATTGATATCACAATATAATATAGTTAATTGATTTTACGAAATTATTATAATAGTCTATGATCGGTACGAGCATTTATTTATTTATTTATTTATTTTAAATTTTTTTAGAATAATAATATAATTGTTATTATATTTATTGAACCATTAAAAATACTAATAATAATATTAATATAAATTTTAAATTTTAAAA
>Ga0214545_1000322_pt1 | contig 71202 bp, 27 predicted proteins | sample CNSS4metaG_FD_160064 | JGI IMG/M metagenome (GOLD analysis project Ga0214545, IMG submission 160064) | Root nodule microbial communities from cowpea collected in UCLA plant growth center, Los Angeles, California, USA - CNSS4 | ecosystem: Host-associated > Plants > Roots > Nodule | place: USA...
ATATATATATATATATATATATATATATATATATATATATATATATATATATATATATATATATGAATGATTGAATATAATATCCATTCTCACTTCTTCAACAATATTATTTATTTGTAAATATATATGATTTATATTTACAGAGAGATTAAATTTATATAAAATAAAAAATAATAGTCATAAACTTTTTTATACTTTTTTCTAAAAGATTTTGTTCAATCTTTTTCACTTGAAAATCTTATAATCAGAACTTTTATACACCCACAACATTTACGAAAGCCCAAATCTAATCCCTTAATCGTGTTTTATAGTATGATTTAAGTGAAATCCATGGACAACAAATTGAATACTTTACGAATGCATAATGAAAAATAATATTTATCCACAAAATAAGATACTAATTCCAGCCAGCTCAATTTAAAGCAATTTAGGAAAAAAATACTGTCGAAAATAAGTTGAAAAAGAAAAGATGATTGAAATTCATAATTTGAAGAAAGATTAGTTTAGCATTAAAGTGATGATTGACAGCAATTTCACATTTTTATGTATTAAAACTAAATTCAGAAATAAACGTCAAGAAGATTGACAGGAAGATATGCAGAAATTCAAAAAGTTATAAAAATCCTTTTCTTAATTTTTTTTTTAAATATTTGATCAAAAACTCTTTCATTTAATATAATTATTCTAATTTAAAAAATTGCTAAAAAGAATGTGTTGTGAATCAAAGAAGAACATATGGTATAACTGAAAAGAAAATAAAATCTTTGAATGCAGCATTTGTTCATCAATTACTTGACCATATAAAGCTTAAAGCTGATTCGGTTACTTGGAAGATCGGATTAATCATTCAAAACCATCCATTCACCAACCCTACGAAAGCATAAAATGTGTTCCAAGAATTAAAAACCAAAACTTTAATTTTAATGAGAAGATCGAGGAGAAGAAAAATATGATTTTTCTGACATCAAAGTTAGTTTGTTGGTTGTTAGTTTGGCAGTCATGTTCAAGAACAACGACACATTACATTGTATATTTGTCTTAGGCTTGAAAAAACGACATAAGATGATCCATGTCTTTCTTCTTATGTACCGTGTCTCTCTTCTCAGCTAATTCCAATATCCATAAACACTGAAGTGGAAGCAAAGAAACAAGAAAATGGACCCAACCAATCATCCTCAAATATTACTTACACCCTCTCCTCCAAATCCATCATTCAACAATGGATTCCGATTTCAGTTCCACCGTCGACACCTCTCGTCCCTTCACCTCCGTCAAAGAAGCCGTCGCCATATTCGGCGAACGCCTTCTCCTCGGAGAATTCCACTCTCCAAAGCCCTTCTCATCGGGCACTCCGGTGAAAGGACCGTCTCCATCACCGTCGCCATCACCACCGCCGACGAAAACCCCCCAAGACAGCGGCGACCTCGTTGATGTGATAAAGAAGCTGGAGGCAGAGCTCGAGAAAACGAAGGTGGAGCTGAAGCTGCTCAAAGAAAGAGGCAGCGAAACGGAGGTGGCGCTGGCAACGCTCAACGCGCAGCTTCACAAAAACATGTCGAAGCTGGCTCAGGCTGAGGCCGCCGCCGCCGGAAAGGCCGCCGCGGCGGCGGCGACGCCGACCAAGACGGTGCGGTTTGAGATCAGCGAAGATGAGAAGAAGAAAAGGGAGGTGGTGAGGAAGAAAGAGGAGTCGCAAAGCTTGGGTCACATTCTGAGTCTTGGAGAAAACGATCATGTTTTTGGAACCAGAAAAACGAGGAAACACAAACCTATTATCCCTCTTGTCGGGGATTTCTTTTTCAGGAGAAAATCATCTTCCACTACTCATCATCACAATCCTCTCTATGCTTCTCCTTTTTAATCTATCTATGTTTTATTTCTTCATCATTCTTAGTTTCTACCTATGGCTTTGTCTTTTTCTTCTTTTTTTTCCTTCGTCGATTGTTCTTGTCTTTTGTGCTTGTAAAAATTGAACTTGGTAATATGTATCCACGTAAAATTAATACTTTCTCACACCAAATGTGATATGATACACTGATTATAAAGAGTTTGGTTAATTTGATTGATATTGATTAATAAATTTAAAAAAGATCTTATGATATTTCTTTACTATTTAATATTTAAAAACGGGCCTTAAAAGGAAAAGAAGAAAACTTTGTTAAGTTTTTGAGGCCTGTAAAGAGTTGGGCTTAGATAAAAAGGCCCAAAGTGAAGGAAGCAGGATGAAGAAGAGCCGTAAGGTATTTTAATTGTAATTTATTTAAAGAATGGTGTAAAGTTATTTATTCGATAACAGAGAGAAAGATTTGTGGAAGAAAGACGAGAAATCAAAGGTGGAAGAAGAAAGAAAAGATTGTTTTGTGCAGGAGAATAAAATAAAGGTCGAAAAAATTGTGAAGAAGAGGAAGAGACACCACGAGGATGCAAGTTGTGGTGCTGAATACTCAATCCTGCTGCAGAGCCCCACAACATCCTTCGTCTTCTCGTTCCTTCCTATCAAAAAAGGTTCTTTTTTCTCCTGTTTTTTAGGGATTATTATTTTGGAATAACCCTCTTATTTTCTAATCTTATGTTGTAATTTTTGCTTCGCAGGGAACCAGGTTTTTCGCTGGCCATGCTTCTTTCAGGAGGAAGGGCAACGTTATGCGTTCTTCTGTTCGGATTCATTTATCGCGCTCTACACGTAGCCTTGGTTAGTCTCTTTGAAAATCTGCACTTTTTTCTGGATCCTTCTTTCAATTGAATTTGTCAGATTCAAAGCTCTATACCTAGATGGATTACAATTGCTGACTATTTAAAATTCAACGTAATACGCAAACGCTGCTCTATGCAAACGTATTTTTTAATCTTAGTAAGTTGAAAATGTAATCTATTTTGAGGAAATGAAAATACAAACTATTTTCTTGCCATCTTAGTTTGTCAGTATTGCTTCCCTTAATTTCAAATTCAGTTTCAGATTCTTTGTTTATATGACGATTGGGGAACCGAATCTCATGATAATTTTATGCTTGTGCAGCAGTAAAGTGTGTTGCTACTCCGAATCCAGCAGTGGAGCTGCCATTAACTGCTGAGAATGTAGAAAGTGTATTGGATGAAATTCGACCGTATCTAATTGCAGATGGTGGAAATGTGGCTTTACATGAAATTGATGGCAATGTTGTGCGGTTGAAGCTTCAGGGAGCATGCGGTTCGTGTCCAAGTTCTGTTACAACAATGAAAATGGGCATTGAACGTCGATTAATGGAGAAGATCCCTGAAATAGTGGCGGTTGAACCAATAGCTGATGAAGAAACCGGTCTTGAACTAAATGAGGAAAACATAGAGAAGGTTAGTTCTGTGTTCTATCAAGATGATCTATATACTTCACTGATTCTTCTGGGTTATTCATATTTGAAATAAACTTTCTGTTGTTTTGTTGAGAAAACTTGTAGAATGTTTTTTTTATCTCAAATGGTAACACAAGAGTACAATTGTTCACATACAGCGGGACTTGATAGGGAAACAATATTTCATAGAGGATATGAATATGCAAATAGTGATTGAGTGGGACTTAAATGTGTAGTTTTTTTTCTTTATGTTTCTTGGGATTTCTTTGAAACAATCCAGCGGATATACGATTATTTCTAAGAAAAAGATAAACGAATAATAAATATTGGTAACTTTTATAAATTACATTGTAATCACGTTAGTTGATGGAAGTCATCTGTGAAATTCAGACCATTTGGGAAAAGAAAAAGTTACACATTTTTCGTGAAGAATGCTTTAGTTATTTGTGGGTAAGTTTAGTAATAGTTTACACACATTAAGACCCTCAAAGCAAAAGTGGTTTAGAAGAAAGTAATCCCCTCCCGTGATTCCCATTAGTATGATACAAAATCAATTGCACAAGGAAGTCTTTACCTTATATGTTGCTCAATTCCGTACACTGTTTATGTGATGGAAAGATTTCTGTTAACTACTAGCTGTTAAAATGAGGTTTAGGTCTCAATATCGAACTCTGCATTTCAGTATAAGAAAGATGCTTTATCCCGCTAGGTTGTTAAACTGTACATGTTGTTTTTCATATGTTCTATGTATAGGATTGTGTTTATTGAGACTAGTCTAAAATCATAGTAAGCGTATGTTTCTTTTCGCTGGTGTTATTGAAAGTGTGGTAGATTTGTCAATACGTCACATTCTTATTTACTGATGGTAAGAAATGGGACAAAAACTGGACTTTATTCTATCTTTTTAAGTCATTTATCAAGAATAATGTCTCTATATCAAGCAAGACCTGTTCAGCTATTGTATAAATGAATAATATAGTTTGTGTAACATTAAGCATAAAGTGAAATGTTTGAAGAATTTAATGTTTTATTAACTGGTTCAGGTTCTTGAGGAAATAAGGCCCTACTTGGTCGGGGCTGCCGATGGAACTCTTGAATTGGTGGCTATTGATGAGCCAATAGTAAAGATCCGAATCACAGGCCCTGCTGCTAGTGTCATGACTGTGCGTGTAGCTGTTACACAGAAGTTGCGAGAGAAAATACCAGTCATAGCAGCTGTTCAGCTTTTATGATAGTTTATTTCCAAAGAAGAATAGAACTATCATGGCATTCTTGTAATTTTTCATGTACAACGCTAATAGAAATAAAGTGTTACATGTTATGTATAGTATATGCTGTCAAATGATTCTTTTTATTTTTTATGAAAATCGATATTCACACGCTTTTACAGTAGAGGGTTCAATTACTGTAATCAAACTATAGTTAATTTATTTGTTTTGTTTATCCGTAATGTTTTAAATCGTTATATTTTTGTCTGCACTCCTGTTTTCCATTAACTAGGTTTTCAATCAAACTATTAATCATGCACGAAATCCCGAATAGGAAAATCCCGAATAGAAAAATGATATTTTAATCTATTTTTTTTTATCCATTTTTAATCCATCAATTTTATCACTTTTAGATTATTTATTTTTAATTTTTTTTAGTGATGTGATGATTTAAAGGTGATGAGATTGATAGATTAAAAGTGGGTCAAAAAAAATGAGTTAAAATATCATTATTCATCCCGAATATAGTGTCGTCATTAACGCATCATGGTGATTTATCCTATTTTGTTAGAAATGAAAGCTATTGTTTAACGAATTGCCCTTTCAACAGATCATGGTGTATAATAGCTAATCTTTGTAATCCGTTTCAGTTTTTAATTGTCAGTTACAGATCATGTTCAATGACATCTTTTTCCAATGCTCCAACCTAATTCTCTTGATTATTGGGAATTTCGCAGGTCTGACCAACTTTTAGAGAAACTAAAAGTTGAAAAGAAAACAAAAAGAAGTTTTGTATTGAATAAAAGGAAAAAGGGTTTCCCCTCTAAAAGAAGCCAATGCACAATTTATACTAACAATTTTTTTTAATCTCCCCTATAAGTATTTAATCAACCTCTCTAAGCAACTAACTAACCCATTGATTATGTTAATGAACTCCTTATATCCTAACACATTTCTTCTACTATAATCGCGTTGTTGATCAGGCTACTACTGAGAAATTATGAATGGTATGAACTTCAGAAAAATGTTATATTGCACATGGGATCGCTAATAAGTTACACCTTATTCCTTCCTATTACTCGATTCCAAAATTAAATTTAATACGTACACTAGGCTATAGGCCTATTTTATAAGCACAATTGTGGATTTTCTTCATTAAGAACAATCATTTGGCTACGGTATCTTGATAATTGGTTAACGCGAAAAATTTCCGCAAAGAACGGTAAGAATATGGAAACGTGAATATTAAAAACAAAAATATAAGCATTATTACTCGAGATAACAAATTACTGCAACGCAATTTCAAACACAGTTGATCATAGCTTAAGCAATAAGAAAAATTTACCAGTGATCTCTCTAAATAAATCCTATGTTTCATAACAAGGAATAATTGCGCTCATTTCTTTCTGATGGAAGCCTCTCACTACAGCGTCGAAACTGCAAACTCAGTAATGGACATCTTTTAAAAAAGTACACAAACTGTAAACAGCGTTACTCGATGTTTTTTACTATAATACATTCAATCTCCCTAAAATAGCATCCGCTGGGTGTCCTCGAATAATTGGTTTCTCAAACCTAACATGTTACATCAAAATTGCAGTTCTATTCTAACCGCAAGCGAGGTTTTGTGGATATGAATTCCAGGAATGATATATCGGCTAAAGATTTTAGAACGACAAATATCTGTGAAAAACAAAAACAATCCAAAAAACCAGAGCAAGAACCTCACTACTCGGGTGCCCATCATTTTGCCTTGCAGTGCTTTCTATTTAAGAAATGAGGAACAAAATTGTTGAAAAGTTGCAGGCTATCATCCTAGATTTTGTCCGCCAATCACACGCCTGTATATCCGTATTTATACTAATGACAATAAAGTTTGATCAGTTTATCAGCACCAGCTGTAAATAACCATGGCTGTCTGGGGTGAAATTTACAGTCTAGTATCCCTGCAATGCAGACAACTTCCAATTAAGATCAAGAAGTATTTAGCATATAAGTAATTATTCTCGAATGCATTGTCAGATAAGAATATAATGGGCAATCATCAACCTCATACTCGGTTGGTTCATCAATTAACGGCAATCGTGTCAACAAATTACATCTACAAAAAGACCATATTGCATAAAGATGAAAACTAAGGCCAATAAATTACTTGGAAGATTGTACTGATCATTCAGAGACTGTTTATTTTTCCTTTTCACCGCCTACTCTGATTACATAAAAAATATATATATATATATATATATAGTTTCGATATTTTTATCCTCCTACCACCATGTACTATCCTAACTGATTTTATAGTTTTCAAATGCTTGACTTGTTTTTTTCCCTTTCTAGACAAGGCTATAACATCTAGGCTCCTCTCATCCTACTATCCTAAACTGATTTGATAGTTAAAACACTGGACTCATTTATATATCCCAAATTTATTAACATAAAAGGTTTAAACAGACAAAGACACTCCTCTCATCCTACTACCCTAAACTTATTTGATAGTTAAAACACTGGACTCATTTATTTTTTAAGTTCGTCTGAACTTTCAAAAAAAAAAATGGATCCCAAATTTATTAACATAAGGTTTAAACAGCCAAAGACTCACCTCTGCCATTTGAACTGGTATGACCACGAAGAATTTCCAAAGGAACAATAAGGGGATTTTGATTAAGATCAGAATAAACCATTCCATGAAAAACATATGCAGTGCAGTCATCTGAACATGAAGCAAATAAGGGATACGAGCGATGAAAGATGACATTGTTGATATCTTTTGGGTGACACCTGCAACAATAAAATTATTAAAATTGATCTGTATATAGACATTAAAACAGAAAATGAGGTTTCTTAACAAATTGTTTCAAATAACTAATAGCTCATTGACCAATACAAAAATAAACCATAGCTTTTTTATGTTTCTCTACACCCTGTTAGTTTAGTTTTTTCGAATAATGAAATTTTATGAAGTGGCCTTGCTAACACAAAGGGAACTCATCATGTAATAAATTTAAAATTTCAAACAATATCTTAATTTAACAGGAAATTGTATTTTAAACTTAATGGATGGGGGAGACTGTTATTATAATATAACATCAACATAAGTTGACATATTCACTGATGCTAATTTTCTAATCAGCTACCACACAAATTGGTAAAGGACATGGAAGGCTTTAGAGCCCAATACTATATAATAAGTTGTGCGTTCACAAGCAGAGAAACTGTGGCACAAAAAAAAATACCGAGTTTGCATTCCTTCAAATAGCAGATAAAAATATACTTACTTAAGAATTTTATATGGTTTAGATGAAAGGTCCATGTCAAACCAACACATCTTGCCCTCTTTGCTACCCACAATTAAATTATCACCTGCATGGAATGCATACAGACAAACAATTATGATGAGTAATTTTCCACATTTTTTGAGTAAAAGAGGGAAAGTGACTACAATATAATTCTATAAAAACAATAATCACACCTCCAGGATGAACTGCAATAGATGAGGCTTCACGAAGTCCAGTATCAAGCTTTTTTATGAGCTTGGTCTTTAATAAATCATACACTCGAACGCTCTTTTTCGTACAAACAAAGAAGATGGAACGGGATGGATGGAAGGTTGACCGAACAGCAAGTCCACGTAATTTGAAAGGAAGCTTTTGTGTAAGCTTCTTGGATAACTGGTGTATCAAAACTGCTCTGGACTCACGTAAAGAAATTGTCAAGGAAAAAACCAACCAACCCCTTAGTTTAATATATTTATGTCCCTCTAAATTTCATATAATTCACGTAAGAAAACAAATCAGCTAAAATGTTGGTAATCAAGAACTAGTTCAATACAGTTTATTTCAGGTAAATTTCACAGATAAAGAAGCCACATACTAAACACAGCCATTAATGAAGCATGGCATGCAACAGGAGGAATGACATGACAAATAGCACCTCAAGTCTAAAAGGTTATATTTATTCTAATTGAAGTTAAAAGCCAGCCATGCCTTGTGCTGTGTTGAACAAAATAAGATTGCCTTGCCATCAAGATATATTACACTAATATGCAAGCACGTGGACATTTATTTGCATACACCCAACAATAACAGAAGTCAATAGTATACCAAAAAATATAAAGGAAAAAAATCATAAACAATCATCACCAGAGACATGTAGTGTTGTAAAGCAATAAACCAATGAATGAATAATGAGGTATGCATAAATTGATAGGAAACCCTTAAAAAGGATATCTGTTGGCATTACTGTTGAAAAGTAGTCACCTTTCCGGTGCCATTCTACAGCAGTAACTGTCTGCAAAAACAAATATACAAATGTTTAATTGAACAACTACACAAATTTAATAAACAAGCGAACCAAAATGGAAATGGAAACAAATGTGAAAATACCTTGAAGTGCCTTAACCTTAAGCCCATATGTTTGTCATCTTTAAGCCAGCTTACACTAGGTGCTTTATCACCTGCAAACTCGAGCATGATTAGAAAAAAAAAACAAAACTACAATTATGGGACATAAAACCTCATAAGCATTGATATAAATAACAAATCAACATACACCCAAGTGACCAGTTAGGTTTAAATTTTAAGTCAATTCCCCCTTCCAATAAAAAGTTCAGTCGGGGTTCATAGACCAACTCGAGAGTTTGGATCTCTTGGAGCTTTCTATTGAATGTTTAAAACCAAAGTGACAACAGCACTGACCAGAGTCATCTGATGCTGTTGAAGAGTCAATCCAGAGAAGCTCCTTAATCTGGTTCTGCAATTCTTCATCCCCCAAACCGGTGTTCAGTAGAAGTACATCTTGCCCCCTAAACAAAGATTTACCATTGATTTATTTTCACAATCAAAACATATATAAACATTAAGAATTTTATAGGACAAAAGGTATATGACACTTAATAGCCAATAAAATCAGACTTACGCAGAAACAGCTAGGATATGCATATCAGGCAGAGGATTCCAGGAAACACAACTAACAGCTTCACCAACCTCCCACCGCCTAAGACATCTGCCAGTTTCGACCTCCCAGACACGGACAGTTCCATCACTTGAACCTGCGCAGATAGCAGAAAAATGAGACCCATCTCCATCCCTCCTAACATGAAACAGCAATATATGTCATCAATATTCATACCTGAAGCCATCCATTGCCCTGAAGCTTCAACGGAAATTGATGTAACAGCATCTTCATGGCCTTTATACTCAATATAGCATGATATGGGATAAGGCTTAAGCTCCTTTCGACTCGGAAGCTTTGGCTTTAAAGATTCAGGATCAATATTAAGCTAGAACACAGAAAGAAAAGAAAAAGTGAACAAATTATACCAATTATAATATACACACACTCGCACCAAAAATCAAATCAGTAAACTAGTTCATTTGACAGATATGTCACTCACGCGCTTTTTCCGAACTCGAGGACATAAGTACAGATCCAAACAACGTTCAAAGGATTCCTTCATAGCATTCTCATATGCAGGGATGCTCCTCATAGACGTAAACCTGACCAAAGTAACATTTAGCCCAACACTACAGAAAGAAGGGAGTAAAAACGTTTGCCCTGAAACAAAGTACCTTTTTGGAATAAACTTAGGACGGTCTTCCTCAAACATCAATTGATAAGAATTTATCTCCTCTTGGGTTGGAATGTACTCTAAAGGAGGATTATAAGACTCATCATGGCCTACAAAGTGAAATTATATTACCAATCGATACACCAAAATCAGGAGCAAAACAAATACTATCTATTAGTAGATTTTGGTTCTCCAAAATGTATGTCACAGTTAATACCAGGTAATTTCTGCTTTGGGGCAGGAATGTAAGCCAAATGATTTGATTTTTCTGTTGAACCAGAATCATCTCCCCACAAGAGATATGGGCCATCTTCCTCTTTTGGTTTGTCAAAAGTAATTGTTCCCTTGCGAATTGCTCTAACATACTGTACAACCTGTAGACATACGGAGGTTTAAGAGTGATAAGAAAAATCAAGTTGTTTCCAATGTCTAGTCTGAACATCTCCACACTAGTAAACAAAGGAATGATTACCTTTTTAGCTTCCCACTTTGAAGGAATAAACCTTCTTTTTGGTTCAGGAGCATTAGACAATGGATGTTTGGCATCTTCCCATTTATACCAGTCAACATAATCCTGGATATTACATAGGAGAGATGAAATTTAGGAAGAAAAATGTCCACACTAATTATATTTAAAATTGTACTCAAGATCCCTAAAAGATTAAAATAAGATGGAAATTAACACATACCGGATATGGATCAAAGTCAGAATGTGGTGCCTGATTTTTGAGCAGTCTACGGACAAGTTTGATTTCATCTTTTGTCAGCTCAACTACCTCATCATTGTACTCATCATAGATTTTCCGCCTTCAATGTTTAAGAATGTAGACAGATCAAATATGTTTCCAGAAGGACAATAACATTAACAAACTAGAAAAAATATTTCCCCCCAAGATGTACGTGTTATACTTATAACAAGAAGAAAAAGAAACCAATGAGAAATAATTTCACAATAGGAATCGTGCAAATACAAGCTACTTTGCCCTTGTAACCCAACCACAAAATACCATGCTCATACTTATCTAGTAATCCACGGCTGATGGAAAAGTTCAAAACCAAGTGGCTAATATAGAAAAGATGAAAAACTTAAACCCAAACATTTCTGGTTTTTAAACTATATGTCCTGATATTTCCATCAGAACATGTAGGATTCTACCAATTTTTCCACTATTAGACTTTGGTTGACATATTTAGTGTGCATTTGGTTGAACCCATTTTGAAGAAATGATTGACTATTTTCCCCAGCTTCCTATAATAGTTCTTCACCACCATTTATTTATTTAAAATTATCCAATTTACCTTCTTTAATGTATTGTAATCTGTTCTGCTTAGGGGCATAGGGTTTAAAAAATAACAATGCTTATTCAAATTTTAGGCCTCAACATAATAGAAAGGATACCAAATGTAAAATCTCAAAGAAAATATCATATAGATCAAGGAACATACTCTCTGGGTACTGAATAGATGGATGTAAGGTTGAGTGTCGGTGTTTATAAGCATTATGAGGAGAAAAGAATACAATAATGGAAATTGAAATGAAGGAAATAAGTAGCACAGGTGTATGAAACTAACCAACTCTTAGAATCATCAACATTTGCAAGAAATGAATCTAACTTGTCTTGTTTTTCCTTTTTCTTGATCTTCTTGCCCTTTATGTCGTATCCAATATGAGGTTCGTCCTCATACCACTTCAAAGGTACATCTCCGATGGTGTTTCGAGGAGCCACCTATAAAAGAGACACAAATGATGTTAGCATAATTCGGCTTCTTAGAACGAGCCAAAATCCAATATGTTAGCCTGTTTCAGAAGACAATGGCAGTGATCACCTCATCCTCGGAGGAGTCACTCTCAACTACTTGCTGATCGAGGTCAGAGTTCTCACTTCCACTGCCTTCACCATTGACAATGTCCTGCAACGATCTCTTCAACTCATATTACTTATGGTAACAAAAGCAACAACAAAGCCTTCTAGTTAAACATTATATGTTATTGAGAACAGAATATAGTTTACCTCGTCCAGAGAAGATTCAGTTCCTTCGGCTTCTACATTGCCGGAGCTACCGCCATTCTCAGAGGAATCATCTTCTAATTCTGATTCAGATAGAGAATCCAGGGAGGCAGAAGATTCGCCATCGTCTGCAGAAGAGTCCTAGAAACAGAACACGTGCACTTCTAGCATCAGTATACAGCCACAGTTACACAACGTTATATGAAGTCAGAATTCCTCGAGAATAGTACCTCGTAGTCGGAGTCAGAGTCAGAATCGGACACTGGTGGCGAAGGAACCTTCTCAGAAGGAAGTGGAGCTTCTTCCTCATGGACGTCGTTTTTCGGCATGGTCTTCTTCTTCCCCTTCATTTTCAAAGTTAGGGGAGTTAGGGTTTTGTTTGGAGGAGGGAAAGGGTTTTAAGAGTGGTTACTCAACCAGCCGCAATCTTCATAAAACTCTGCACTTCAAAAAAGAAAACACCCTAGACAGTAAGGAATCAAATTATAATTTTTTTTAAAGCAAATCAAATTATATATTATATATTTGCACTTTAAAATGTAAAAAAAAATGTTATATAAATTTTAAATTACACAATTTTTGTCGATTTAATTTTAATTATTTATCATAAGGTTTAATGTTAACACCTTGATGATGCTAAGTTTTACGAGATTACATAATTCTCCCTTTTTTACATTTGTAATGTATATATTTTATATTCTTATTATTATTTTTAATTATATTTTAAAATTATAATAATTTATAATAATATATAAAGAGATTTCGTCTTTTGTGTTTATATTTCAAAATATGAATAGTATCCTTTAAAATATAATCATTTATTAAATTTTTGAAAATTGACTATTACTTTTATAAGTTTTTTTTTTAAATGTCTATATTTGCTTCTTCTTTTTTTGTGTATTTATCAACAGATATTTTATCATCTTTAATGATACTAGTGTACATATAGACATTGTCGTGCCTCTGTATACACATTTTTTAAATGTGTGTTATTCTATTAATAGGTGATGATAATATAATGTTATTAAGATAATAAATAAAATAAAATTATATTTATTAAAAATAAAGTGAAATATATATAAAAAAAATGAGAAAATAATTGTTGATAAATAGAAACAAAAAGTTTGTAAAAATAAGGTTAATTTTCAAAAATTTAATATATAATTATATTTTAGAAGATAAATTTGGTATTTTGAAATATGGACAAAAAAAAAATCCTCTTTTTATATTGTTATAGATATTTCACTTTATTTTTAATAAATATAATTTTATTTTATACTAACTTAAAAATATTACATTATCATCACCTATTAACATAATATTATTCACATTTAAAAAATTTACACACACGTGCGCTTATATAAATAAAGAGTTTATCTTATACTTTTATTTTATCTTTAATTATATTTTAAAATAAAACAATAAATAATTTATTAACAATTAATAAAGGGTGTTTTTTTCTTACTTTTCTTTTACACTTTGTTTTACTGATTTATTTTTGGAGTAATTGTTTCTTAAATTTATATAACTACGATATAAGAATTATTTACTCAATAAAAAATGGAGAATGTCCCCCCAGTCCTTATATCCTAGCACAAGGTTATAACTATAGTCTTTTCATAGTAATATCTCACTGATGACTATGATTCAGAATAAGGTTTTCTTTGCCCTCCCTATAAAATGTGTAACAAAAGTCCAAAGCCAATCCCAAGAAATAGCTTCATATACATTAAATATTTGTTTAAGTTTACAATAGTTTAAATTTGCATTCGGTCTAAATTCCTTTTTGAAAAGAAAAAAAAAATCTAAAAAAGAATCAATAATCTTGTAACTTTATTTTGAGATATGACTCTTAAAAATTTATAAGGTTCACATCCTAATTAAAATTCTATCAACTTCTCAAGATTAAAATTTGGACTTTAAGTGAATGTTTATATGACACTTGAAGAGTCTCTAAATGAAAACTATAAACATTTGAAAGGTACACTATTTAATTTTTGCAATTTTTAAAATTTATAATTTTTTTTCAAATTCTTATATGATAAAAATATTGCCTTTCATGTAAACAAGCTTCTTATCTTATAATATTTTTTGTCACTTTTTCAAATTATTTTCTTTTTTTACGCTTAATTTTATTTTAATATTTAATAATATTAAAATGTAATTATTTTATTATATAAATATTTTTTACATTTTGTAGTTGTGCATGAAATAAACTGATAATTAGAATTATATTTATTTATATGCATTTTTTTTCTTTAAATAAAATAAAATTACATTTATAATAATTATGTCAATATTAAATTTAACTATAATTTTTTTAAATTTAAAACATATTAATTATCTTTAACTAATATAATATCCGAGAACACCTTGCATTCTCCTTGATCAATTATTTACCCTATCACATGCAGTACTGTTTTTTATTCCTTATTTATGTTTTCATTCAAATTGTTCTAAAAGATTTATGGACTACAATTTAACTTTTTTTTTTACACAACATTTATCATTAATTATATTTAAGAATCATAATAACTTTTAGAAAAGAAAAAAAAGACATATCTCTTACAATTATTATTAAGGTCAACAAAAAAATTTGTGACCACACCTTTTTCCACAATAATCAATAATATCTATATATATTTGATAACAATAAATAATAATAATAATAAATAATAACTATAAGGTTAAAAAATAATTTTACATTTTAATCTATTAAAACATTCTTTTATTTTATCAAATTCATGAATATTTCACAAACTGCCTGTTTTCCACTAGTAATATAAAATAGTGAGATTAATATTTTAAAATACTTAGTAAAATTCAGTGTGAATGTTTCTACCCTTCTAAATGAGAATAAATTAAAATTACACGCCATTTTAAAATTAAACAAAACTATTGTTTTAATCTCACTTGATAAAGGTAGGACGAACCCTAAATTTATCTTATTTCCTCTGCAATTTATAATTATTTATTTTATATGTTTTTCTTGTAATAAAAGTAATATATAAATTATGGTATATTTAAAATTGATTACCAATAAATGTATTTTAATACATAATTACTTGAGATATAAAATATGTGATTTATAATTTGTATAATTTAAATTATAATAAAAGGTTATTTTTAAGTATTAGTATTATTTTAAAAACTACTAAATAATTTAAATAAAATGGAATCATTTGAAATTATTAAAAGAATTCTGACATTATAAAACACATATGAAATTAAAAAAAAAGTTTACCGGTGTTTTTTGCATTGAGGTCTAGTGTAGTATAATTCAAAATACAATATAAATTATAAAATCTAAAATATATTTTTCCATATAAAAAGTAAAAAATCTCTAATGAAGAAAGTAGGGAAAGCTGCTAAAAAAACTACGAGCCAAATAGCAAAGCTGCTAAAAAATTATTCATCAAGACATTCCTTGGCGGTCCCACGACATCTACAGAAATGATATTTTGACGTACAATTTTTTTTTTTTCACTACTCTTTACTCTTCTTTTTCCTTTACAAATACAAAAAATCATTTTTTTTAATTGTAAAAATTCTTTTTTTATATGATTATTTTACCCTTATCATGTGTGTCAAATAAAAGTAAATGTGTCAGAGGTCCATTACTCAATATCATAACCTCATTCAATAGTTGGCCAGCAATTAAGGTCACAAATAAAAAGCACTTAAAGGATTAAAATTACAACACTGAAGCAAAATCCCAGAGAAGTTAAACTTAAAACATATCCCCCACCACCAACAAGAAGACAGAGTCACTATTCTAGCCAGTACCAATGTTATGAAGAGAACCAAAGAAAGATAGATGATGCAGGCTTGCTACAAAATTTTTAATCTATAAAGCAATGTGGCAGTAGGTTTCCGCTATAAATAACAAGCTAAAACTGATTTTCAGTTATCTAACTCCTCCTTTCCGGTATACTACTTGTCTTTTGCAGCTTTCACCATAGATTTAATGTTTCTTCTGCTTTGGCAGAATCGGAAAAACGAAACATCCACTAATGTCTCCATGAATTGATCATAAATGGCTACAGCCCAAGTTTAGATAGGAGCTGACGCCATCTCGGAGTTTCTTCATCGAAAATATAGGTCAAGGGTGATATTAGAACTCCACTGCCTCCAATCTGTTGCATTGTAGTCAACAGGAAATCATGAGAATCAAAGATGAACAAGAAAAATAGTTTTTGGTATGCGAGTAAAGCAGCGACCATTGCATTTTGCTCAAATATAATGCCACATGATAAGCAGAAGCTTTCAAAAAATTTCAAGAATTTTCTGGTGAAATTTGCATTTGGTGGCTAGCCGGTGATAACAGGAATCAATCATTCAAACCACCACCGCCCATTCTACCTTCATTTCCTAATTTTATTCCTATGTTTTACCCCACAAGCTAACAAATATCTTCACACCAGTTTCATAAATGATAATAATTCAAAAAACTTCATTAGCTCAAAAACTCACCGCTCTCAGTTGTTGTATAGACTTGTACAATGCCTTCTTAGGCACGCATATGACAATGGCATAATAGTCCGAAGTTACCTTCCCATCACGCTTGCAGAAAACAGGACTTACAGTGGGACCCTGCAGACAGACAATCAAGTGCGTATTTTACAACTGGGAAACATTTGTAACAAAAAATGTCATAATTACAAAGCCCTCAGAATATGCTCACGCAGAAGAAAGATAAGCAAATACTTCGGTTCATAACGTATCACACCTGCAAACCAGCTAATGATGGTTGACTGAGTATTCTCTCAGCCACTTCCTCTGCACTGCTTCCCCTCATGTTTGCAGTAACCTGTCAAGTCAAGCATTAGAAAAATGGAATTAAAATAAATACGACGATGGTAGAGATATTGAGAATCATAAACTATGCACCGTGAACTGCCCAATCGCCCTCAGATGTGCTTCCAATCGCTCGAGCATCTCATGTGTTGTTTCAAGTACTCCTTTACGTTGGATCATTGATTTCCTGCTTGCAATAAGAACAGCCTGAAGAGCATTCAATTGTCAGTGTAAGACAACCTAACAATGGAGAGAACACAGAAGCAGATTTCCCATGCCTAGATTTTTTCTAATGTACAACCAACAAATCGTCATAGTCAACATCAAAAAAGTCAACAATTACTAACCTGGCTCTCCAAAACAACTCCACCTTTGATTTCCTTCAAGTTGTTTTCCCTCAGTGTAGTACCACTACTTACAAGGTCCAAGATAGCATCAGCTATCCCCATCTAAATAGAGAAAAAACAAAACGCTACTTAGATTATAAATAACAAATCCCGCATGTATGGCAGTACCATCCCTAAATTGAACATGTAGTAATTGATACTTCATTTTAGATGCAAATCAGAGGGATAAATTGGGTAGCGATTTTGTATGGAAAGTGGATATCATTTGTACAAAAGATTTTCTCATCTGCACCATGAAATGGCCAAAATTCTGACTGAAAAATCACCGTATAAGAGGTTGCCAACAGACCTTTAGCCCAGTAGTTAACCACAGATCACATCCCAGACAACACCTCATAAGATAAAACAGAATTCATACACACAGAGGGAAGGTACATTGGTAATTTCATCAAATTTCACAATTCAACAAAGCACTGCAGAATTTTTAAAACATTCTTCATAATCTTGTGACAGAATAAGCAGAAAAAGAATCAGTGACGTGACTCAGGTCCCCATATTATACTTTACATAGTGATGCTGTTGTTAAAACTGGACACTTTAATATATGCTGGTCAATATAGCACACATACCTTAAGCATAGAATGGAAACAACAAAAGCATATAGAAGTAGTAATCTTTTTCGAAGAAGAAAATATTTAGTGAAAATTAAAAGCAAATCAGTGACATCTCTATAAATATATTGCAAAACTTAGCCAGCTACTATGTTTCTGCAGTTTAACAGTCTTTCATCCTTTATATGAAATTTAAACATCATCGTTTTCATCTCCTACACTAGTATATTAAGTAACATCATCTTATCAATAAGCATGTATGGCAAGTAACAGCATCCACAACCCCAACATGCTGGGAGTATCAAAAAGAAATCTTGTCATAAGACAAAAGCTCACATGCTTGATCATTAGAAAATTTAAATGAACGAATTCTAGTAAATAAACACTATCTCTCACCGCAGGAGCTGCCTCCAGTGCCCCATCAGCAGTTGAAAATGTCACATGCTTAAGTCCACTCTCTTTCATAAATTTTGGCCCCAGCTGAACAGTAAATCCAAAATTGAGACCATTTTTTCTCTTTTTTAAAATGTAACAGTATAAACTCAAACACAGAGATAATACTCGGAAACAAAAATTGAACTTTAAACACTAACATAGCTGAATCCAGTAGCAACTCTTAGAGGCTTATCTTCTGTCCATTGAGGCATTTTGGCAAGCTCCTCCACTGAATTTACATTTTCAAATATTCCATATTGGGGAATCTGAAAAAACAGAGGATGTTCCAGATAATTTATTGTGCATAACAATGACAAGACCAGAATGTAGAAGTTTTACAACATATTTTAAACTAACCGCAAGGGATAGACGACAGTCACCGTACTCCAGAGCCTCATGGACAATGATAAGATCTTCATTACACTGACAAAAGAAAATCAAAGGATAAACACGAATGCCGTGGGACATTAATCTGCAATTACAGCTAAACTTACGAAAGCAATTTTTTTCAAGCCGGAAAGTCGTGATATACACAAGCTAAATAGGCCATATTCAATTATTAACAAAAATAGTACTCCATCTGACCTTACTTATAATACTCGAATTATAAATTTATCTTTTTTTTTATAAAACCTAATGACAAACAATTAAGAGAGAGAGAGAGAAGGTATTAATGACAAGAGTTATTTTGGAAAAAAAAAATATAAATTTATGACAGATTCATTTAATCAACTATATTGACCACTTTCTTCAATTCTTATTTCTATCCTTACCAGCCAGATTTTGTATGTTCGTAATTTCAAGCAGTAAACCAGTAAAAGAACCGCAGCAATTAAAAATGTGATCGAGAGTAATGAGAAAAAATATAAATGCAAATGCTCACCTGGCCATGTTCACTGACGGTATCGAGTCCCACAATACCAAGGTCAAGATCTCCGGATAACAATTTTCTCACAATGTCTTTAGGCCTCTGAAACCAAACTTCCAGGTTGGACAGCTGCAGAGAAGATAATCGATACATAGACAATTAGCACCAAACCATACCGATGGGGTAACATTACGAAATGAAGCTGGAAACTACAGAACTTTTCACATCAAATGAACAAAAAAAAGAACACACAACACACCTGAGGAATTTCAGCAACATACTGTCTAGGATTGACCTGCTTCACTGACAATTGACAATTCTTCACATATGAAACACGGCATCGTAGTCAGAGTTAGTAGAAGAACATAAAAGTGCCCTAAACAATATAAACATGAGAGGCTAATCGAATCGATTTTGCGATGAGAAAGTAATAACGAATTTCACCTTGAGAAGTTCGAGGGTGTCGGCCGACATACGACCTTTGCTGGGCAAACCGAGACGGATCTCTTTCCTGTCGACGGGTCGGGCGGGAGGGTTTCCATTGAGGAGTTGGGGCTCCGCTTGCGGCTGAGGCACGGAGAGCGAGGCGTGGCAGCACCAACTCCGAGACCTGAGCGGAAGCGAAGCGTGCAGAGGAAGATTCATGGTTGTCAACATTATGATTATGGCTACTGCGAGATCAACACAGACTCAGATTTGCCTGCTACGCTCTACTGTTTCTGAACAATAATGGTCACCGCGAGAATGTGTGGATATTCTTCTCCACGTACTCTTCTTGGGCCTTTACTTCAAATCAGACAACAAAACTTTTTCTCACACTCCATTACTGATTATTTTTTTCTTTTACTCCAGTGGGGTATATGTTTCATTTTGTTTTTTATCTCCTAATGTCCACAACATGTCCCACTAAAAAACATCAATTGCTGTAACTCTGTTTTTTTTTTAATTTAATTATTTTGTAAATCGAATTATGTCATTGTATAATGTTGTGATGGATATTAAAGTAAAAGTACGAATAACGACTTTGTAAAATACTAATAAATTAATGTAAAATACATATGATTACAAAATAAGTTATGGAAAAAATACTTCAGAAAATAATATTATTGTTTTAGTTAATTGATATATATATATATATATATATATATATATATAAGTCAAGTTATAAACATTTTATTGTCTTAATAACAGTGAACAAGTGTTTGACTGTTCAAATAAAAATAAATTATTTATATTAATTTTAATTTTAAATATTCAAAATAAGATGTACGTATTATTATTATTATTATTATTATTATTATTATTATTATTATTATTATTATTATTATTATTGTTGTTGTTGTTGTTGTTGTTGTTATTATTATTATTAAATGATTTTATACCGTAAATTTAAATATGTTTTTATCTCTTAACTTTCGTAGAATTTTAGAATTAGTCCATTTTGAAACTTTTGACCAATTTAATATTTTATCTTTCAAAATACGTGGATTTAGTTTCTTTAATCAAATTTTGTTAAGTTTATTTGACATTTTGAGCGCGTTTTATAATAGTATTTGATTTAACATTAAAGTAAAAAGTGTCAAACAGTATAAATAATTCAAATACAATTCTGATATGCGTACGAAACATCAACTAAACCTAATAAAATTTGATTAAAATGACTAAATTTATGTATTTCAAAAAATAAATGACTAAATTAATTCAAAATTTTAAAATTGACTAATTCTAAAATTTATGAAAGTTAACTGACAAAAGTATATTCAACCTTACTACAGTATATAGAGTATATTAGTATATAGTGATACCCGTATTTTTATGTTAATGGTGGTAGTAGAGAATAAAAGAAATTATATCTACTCGTTTAATTTGGACAACGGTGGTAGTTTGTAAAGTCATCATAAGGAGGAAATTAAGAAAATAATCAGTGTAAAAACCAATATGAAAAGTCTGATATATATATTTTTAAATATAATGTAAAATTATTTTTTCACCATTATATGTTTTACATCAATTGATTAAAAATGTATAAAAATGTATAAAAATGACATTTTTGTAAATAATTAAAACTTGTTTAAGTTGCATTGTATATTTTATATCAGCTTCAAATAAAAATAATAATGTTTGTGAAGAATTTGGTTGTTATTATTCTGTATTAGTGGTTGTTGGTATTTGACGGTGGTAAATGTTTTTTCTGTGATTCTATTAAAGTTTTTGTGTTAAAGTGACTTCTTGAGATAGATGTTTTATATTTGAACTATATTAATAGAAATGAAAGTGTGGGTGTTTTCGGAATGGATCAATTGATTTTCTGTTTATGATTAGTTGTTTTGCATTTTGTGTTGTTTTGTTTTATTCTTTTAATTGTTTTATTTACTTTATATATATATATATATATATATATATATATATATATATATATATATATATAAAAAAAAAAAAACTTTAAAACACCATTATCTTTTTGAAAGTGGTATTAGGTTAACACACTTTCTAAATTAATGATGTTTGAAACAAGGGCAGGAATTATATATTTTTGTAATTGTAAATATTTAGTTTAAATTCTTATATTTGTCAGAAAATTGTGATTTCTTTTAATTGTCCTTATATTAAACAGATATTTATCAAACTTTTACGCATAATACATTACATACTTCCATGTTCAAAATTTTACATGTTGTCATTGTCGCATAATTTTGTTATTTGTATTTAACATATATAAAACAAGATCATTCTAATTGATATATTTTGTATTTCAAATTTTGGTTTTAAGTAATTACAAAACCAATTAATTTAAAATAATACCAAAAAATTAAGTTGTATTTTACAAAATCCGACTACATTTACCTTTATCAAATAATGATTTGATTTAATTTTTCATCAAATATTTTGTGTGATGTAAATTTGTATCCTTCTACTTTTACGTTAGACTGCTGTTAACCAAGAATTAATCATAAACATGTACAACTCTAATTGGATACTTAAGACTTAAAAATTCCTTTTATCCTAACGATAATTTAATTAATGACGAGATATAAGATACGTTATTTTATTTTAATTCATAACGCTGTATAATAATATTGTGTTAATTGTAATTATGAAAGAGAAGTACAACATATAAATGCAATTGTTTTTTTTCCCATATATAAATCGAATATATAAAGTAAATTTTAACTCTGGAGAATGAACATAAAGTAGTACGGTTATATTAATTTTTTATCTATAACAATATATAAATAGATTTTTTTTTTCCATATTTCATAATATCAATTCTATAATTTATAATATAATTATTATTTTTTTTAAATTAACAGTTATTTTTACCTATATTTTATAATTCTTTTTTATTCATTAATAATTAATTTTTCTATTCATTTCAATTTATTTTTAATAAATATAAATTTATTTTATATATTAATTTAATAATATTATATTATTATTATCTACTAACCTACTATCATTCATATATAAAAGATAAATAGGTACATTGCGATGACTGTATAACGATGTAATGCATAATTATGTTGCAAAATATATTCTAAATTTTATCCTTTTAAGTAACAGTTATTTTTAAATTTAAACTGAAAAAAATATATTTTTATATTTTTCATTTAAATGACCATTAATTTAAGTTTAATTATGTTTTAAATTAAAAGAATCATTTCATTTTTCTAAATCATTATTTATTTTAATTTAATTCAAATAATTATTTACAATAAAAGATAACACACGTGTGTTTCCCTAATTATAAAGAGTTAATTTAGTTTTAAAAAATAATAAAATTAAAAATAATGAAAAAAAAAACATCACTTAAATATAAAATAATAAAAATAATTATATTAATTTAAAAAATAGCTATTTATTAAAAATGTAATTGCAAATAGATATGCACACAACAAGATAAAAATATTTATGTATATCACATTTTTAAATAAAAGAAAAATAGGATTTAAGATAAAGCAAAATCAAATACGAACTAAAACTAAATAAAAGAAGTACATAAAAAATGTTATTAAAAAACATGTTCAAATATAAAAATCTTTTGTGTGCTTTCAGTTAGGGATAAAAATCGGTCGGGTTTGATCGAATTTCCTCACCAATTCGGTATATCTTGAATTTAATATTTAAAAATTTGTATTTGACTATTTAATTTATTGAATTATTGGGAATGAGTTATTCGATTTGTTGATTAATTTGAATTAATTTTTTAGATTAAAAATTTATATTCAATTTAAATTTTTAATAACATTTTTTTATTTGAATAAATAACATTAATATAGTCAGTCTTTAAAAAAAATACATACATAATTTTTTATCAGCCCTACTTTTCGAAATTTTCCAATTATACTTTAATTTTATTAAAAAATAAAAAACTCTTGCACATGATAAAAATACCCAAAAAAAGTATTGTATGCTGGTTTATGAAAACATAGAAAGAGTAATAAAACCTAAAGTTAAATTAAACCATTTCCATGACCTAGAGAACTAAATGCAAAAACATATATGGATTAACCTCTGACATCGAGAATACATCGATAATTCTGGTATCTAGTTTTTTAAGTGTAGAATATCCTAAGGGTGTGAAGATGGATTTGAATGGATATAAATGAATTTTAGTGGATAATTTTGTGTTTGTTTGAAGAAAATTAGAAGTGAAAGTTGGTGGATTTGAAGATGAAATTTGTGAGAGTTTGTGAGTTATTTGATTTTTTACGATAGATAATTTTTTTTAATAAATTAAAACATGAAATTACTATTTTACTCTTATTGTAAAAATTAATATATTATTATTATTTGTTATTAATATATATATATAATACACTTATTAATATTATATATATATTATTATTATTATTATTATTATTATTATTATTTATAACTATATATAAAGGGAATTCCCCTTTTGTGTCCACATTTCATAATTTCAACTTTACTCTTTATAATTTAATTATTTATTAAATTTTTAAAAATTAACGATTACTTCTACAAGTTTTTATAAAATTATTTATTTATCTCCTTTTTTTTTCTCTTACGATTCATCAATAGTTATTTTTCTCATATTTTCTCCATACATTTCACTTTATTTTTTATAAATATATTTTTATTTTGTTTATTAACTTAATAACATTACAACATCATCAATTATTAATATAATTCAAAAAATGTGTACACACAATAGCGCTAGTGTTTACGCTAGTAAAGATATAAATGGATTTATCTTTTTGTGTCCATATTTTAAAATACCAATTTTACCCTTTAAATATAATAATTTATTAAATTTTTAAAAATTGATCGGTTATTTTTGTCTGTTCTTATATATTTAACTTTATTTTTAATAAATATATTAACTTAATAACATTACAATATTATCATCTATTAATATAATATCACGTATATTTAAAAATTGTATATGTATATCGTACCTGAATTTACGCTAATGTAATTGAAGTAAGATCTTCTATCTAACCGTCCCATATAGACATAGTGCATGCATGATTAAATTTTGAACACACTCATCTCATGATTAAATATTACATAAAGTTAAAATATATTTAAATAGTTTGATAACCAACAACTTAACACAGTATATCTTAATTTGGATAGAATTTCATATTATATTAGAAAGTGAATTTAGTGTTAATTTTTTTTTTATAAAAATAGTCTCTGTATTTGTTTTTATCCTTTGTTATTATTCACATTTATCTTTTATAAAAATATAAAAATTAATTTTTGTTAAAATTATTTTATCTTTTATAAGGATTGTGAAAATAATATTAAAGAATCTTTCTCCTTATCGAATAAAGTAAACAGTTCAAACTAAAAATAATAATCTCACATATAAAATTTTTATAAATTTAAACGAATTAAGTTAAAAAAATTATATCTGCTATTTTTTAAAGTTCGGATATAAATTGTATCAGAATTTAACATCAAAAAATTTGTAATTTTATATTAAAATTTAAAATATATTTAATATTTTGTTCAGATGTTTATTTTAATTTATTTTACCATTTTATAAACCTCGAAAAAACTCAAATTATGAAAGAGCAGACTGTTATCTCCTTCCGTACGATTTATTATATATATTTATAATCTAAAAATTTTGAATGATGTTCATCTATCTTGGAACTCATTATCAAATTATGTTTTTTTAATATATAAAACGAAGTTTACATTTTATTTGTAGGTCAGAGATAAAAACATTAACATCCTCATCAGTATTAACATTCATATTTAACATTTATATTTATAATATAAACATTTGGAAATTTAGAATGGTGTTTATCTATTTCCGAATTCATTATCAAATGTCATTTTTTAAGATATATAAACGGAATTTATATTCTATTTTAGTTTAGGTTAAAGATGAAAACATTAACAGTATCCTATGTTCAACTTAAAGGCATGTTTGCACGTGTGTTTAAAAAATTGATCGTGGATTAATCAAATAGAAGAGTTATTAAGTGATTTTTATTTATCTATTATCTTTGAAAATCCCTCGAACAACCTATGAATATCATTTATGATTTTGACGATTGCATATTCATTCAAATCAAATTTGGATGTGTCGTGAAACATTCATGCACTTATCATGTCGAAGCTTTGTATTTCTTTTCTGATTTATTTATACGTCTTTTTTAGAATTCAAATTTAATTAAAATGTTGATGATATTAATTTGTTACTAATTTCCTTACTTAGATGTTCATTAGATATATGAATGGTTGAATTATTTAAATTATTATTTATAACAGTAAATAAAAGATGTGTGAGGACGATAAGTAAGATGTTATATTAGAATATAAAAAGGTTTTAAAAAAATTGTATGTTTTAATTGAAAAGAAAAATAAGAAATAATATAAAAAGTCATATTTTTATACTTTATAGAAATAAATGTTTTAAGCAAGTAAAAAATAAAATAATTTAATATTATATACAACTTAAAAAAAAATACTAGCGAAATGTGTGTTGGCATTTTTGAATTTTCAAGAAATTTAAGTTAAGATAAAATATATAATTTTTTAAATAATTGTTAAATATAAAATTAAAAAAAGTAAGATATGTAAAAAAATTTAAATAATGATTTAAGACAAAAGAGATTTCTATAAAAATGATTAAAAGTAAATTATTTATAAAATAATTAATTTTTTAAATAATTAAGGGTAAAACGGGTATTATAAAATGTGGACACAAAAAGAAAAATTCTCTTTATTGTTACTAGCATAAACACAGGCGTTATAACGCCTATATGTATGCATTTCTTAAATATGTGTATATTATATTAGTAGGTAATATTGTAATGTTATTAAGTTAATATATAAACTAAAATTATATTTATTAAAATTAAAGTGAAATATACCAAAATAGATGAAAGAATAACTATTGATAAATAAATAATAAGAGAAGAAGTAGAGATAACCGATTTTATAAAATATTGTTATTATTACATAATGTATTGTTATAATATTTTATACAATATATTATGGTTATTATGATTATTATGATATATATATATATATATATATATATATATATATTAAACCCAAACCCAAACTCAATATTCATGACAAAGATAACTTTGAATAAGGAATTATCATGTTCACACTAGTGCAGTAAGGGCTTTTGGCCACCGTTGTTTATGATATTCTGCCCCGGTTCCAGAACCGAGACATATTGGAGTGAGGCAAAAAAGGGTGATTTTTGGCCTCGGGTGTCAACCGAAGTCATAGGGGGTACTTTTCTGCCTCGGTTGCCTGGGACCCGAAGCCATAGGGGTACTTCGCTCGCACCACCATTAGCACTGTTGCGCTCGTCCTCGCCACCGAGATCGTCGGCAAACGCTGTCGCAGCCAAACCTTCACCAGTACTGAACGAGCAACTCACCACGACGCTCACTGGTCTGAATGCGACAACGACAAACCACCATGAACCAGTAGAGCCAAGAGATCCAGCACCTCCATCGCCGTTCGAAGCATAACTTCAATCCACTGTTGCGGGCAACCCTACCAATGTGTCGCCATCACCACCGCAGACAAAGGAAGACAATGACCACCAAATCACGCCTTTACCGTGAGCCGCGAGCACGCCTCCTTCACCAATGACGAACCAAACACCACCGCACGAGAAAACAAAGACGAGAATGCATCCACCGTGCGCAAAGTTTTCGCTCAGGGACGAAGGTGAACAATGCGAAGTCGCGAATTTGGGAACCTAAATAGGGCATATGGCCTCGGTTCAATTAATAACTGAGGCCTAAAGTTCCTTTATGGCCTCGGTCAATAAAGACCCAAAGCCAAATGTGGCGGCGCAGGTTACTGGCTGACTTATAGGCATCGGTTCTTTTTTAACCGAGGCCAAAAACCTCTTCATATTGCCTCGGTTCAATTAATAACCGAGACCAAAAGTCCCTTTATGGCCTCGGTCAATAAAGACCCGAAGCCAAATGTGGCGGCGCAGGTGACATTTTTGAAATTAGGGTTACTGGCTGACTTATAGGCCTCGGTTCTTTTTTAACCGAGGCCAAAAACCTCTTCATATTGCCTCGGTTCAATTAATAACCGAGGCCAAAAGTCCCTTTATGGTCTCGGTCAATAAAGACCCGAAGCCAAATGTGACGGCGCAGGTGACATTTTGAAATTAGGGTTACTGGCTGACTTATAGGCATCAGTTCTTTTTTAACCGAGGCCAAAAACCTCTTCATATTGCCTCGATTCAATTAATAACCGAGGCCAAAAGTGCTGACGCTGATGACATTTTTGAAATTTTGGTTACTGGGCTGCCTTATAGGCTTCGGTTCTTTTGCAACCGAGACCTAAAACCTCTTACTGCACCGATTTTGCATTCACCCGAGGCAATATAGTTGGACGAAATTGCAAAAATGCCACCGCCTCCTTATAAGCTTCGATTCCGCTATAACCGAGGCCTATAAGACGAAGTAAAATGTCAAATCTGCACTAGTGTCATTTAATAATCAAATACAAAAATAGAATCGACGACAATTTAGTAAATAGGTTTTAAATATTCACAAATATGTTCATCTACCAAAAAATATAGTTGATATCAAAAATCAGTTCTCACATTTCTTTTCAAATCTTTAAATGAGAATGCATTATAACTCTTATATCCGTTCGCTTGAATCAATGTAAACAGTACAAATCATTCAAAAGAACAGTCCCTAAATCTCTTTTTAATTATATATTTTAGTGGACAGAGAGTGAAATGAACATAAATAATAATGTATGTGGCATTGTAACTTCTTTATATAACATTTGTCCATTACTATTATTTCTAATATTATTTAAGTCAATATTTTTGATTTATCATTTTCACCAAAATATAATATTGCGAGAATATTTTTAATTTATCATTTCCATTAAAATATAATATTACGAGTATTAAAATGTTAATATTTATGTGACAAATATATATTTTTATATAATTAATCATATCACTTTAATACATTAACTAATAAAATATAACAGTCTATATATATATATATATATATATTTAACTCCAATTATTAATATCATAATTAATAAAAATGTAAAATTTAAACATAATGATTTTTTAAACAATACAATTATCTAATCGTATGTAAAGCTAGAACGATACTTACTCAAGGATTAAAATGCTTCCCATGAAAAGTGTACACGAAAAAACGTCACAAAAAACACTATTACACCAAACAACAAATCTCACCCCATTGCCATAATTGTGAGTGTTTATCTTAGTCTGTCAAGGTTTTGTAGAACATGATGCATATGTGATGACAAGGTTTTGAGTGGCAAGAAAACGACTCCCCCAACACAAATCAACATTATTGTAAGGAAAAAGTGTGATCCACTTTTTATTTTTTTTTTAATTTTTTTCATTTTGGTCAGGTTGTACATCATCTATTGTTAAATATTTAAATATTGGTATTGTTAAAATTAAAATTTTCCTTAACTTTGTAATGCACCCATATTATCATCTTGGTCATTAAATTTAATAATTTGGAGTTATTCAACCAAAACGTAATCCTACATTGTTGTTCAGTCTTCATTACTATAACAAGGTATTACGTATAAAATTGAAGTATAACAAATACGAGGTACTAGAATATTTAATAACATAACCAAAGTGTCAAATAATAAGTTACATTTTGTGTGGTGGAGGGTACAGCAGATGAAATCAACACCCACGTGTCAGTCAATTTTTCATATTCATCATCCAAAAAATAAACATCATTTATTATTTCAAAAAAAGTGAAGGTGATATCTCGTAATTATTGATAAAAATTTATATAAAAAAACTTTAATAATGTAATTAAAGACGTGGGAAAAATACTGGTGCACCAAGAACTTGTTACCTTGTCATTTTAGCCTTTTGCTTACTCATTTAAGTCAAAAAGTCCACTTCATTTTGTCATCGACGTTACTGAATTAAAACATAAGAAAAAAATCAGCATGGATTTGATCGACAATTTTGGATTCTAAAATAAGCAAAGACGGCAAAAAAAAATTTAGATCCTTAGGAACTTTTTTCTTACAGTCCATAATTGTTTTTATCAGCAAAAACTATGGAGAAAAATAATTATTTATTAATATAGTTCTTATCGTTTTTAAATTTAAACAGAAAAATGAGAAAAAGGCGTAAATGAAAAGTGTATGATTTTTGAGCGGAAATGAATGGTATTGTGTTGGTTGTTCTAAAGATGACATCGCAACCATAATAATAAAAAGAATAATAAGAATAAAGATATTCATATTAATGGTGATAGATAAAGAAAAAAAAAAAAGGGGGAAGAAAAAGGAGGGTAGGAAGAAAAGAAGAGAAGTTGAGAGAGAAAGAGTAATTCCCGATGAAGTAAAGATTAGCAGCGAATCAACAATGGAGTGTTGCAGTCGACGACCTTGTTAGCAGTCTCACTCACACTGTAAAAACTGTGTCTACTTTTTATTTATCTTCTCTAAATTTCTTCCAATTTTTCTCTCCCTTTCTCAATGTATTATGCTTATGCAATTGCAATTGCAAAGCATTTCCGATCCAGAGGGAGAGAACCTTTGTGACAGCTGTATCCACCAACGAAAACCCTATTCAGGGTTAGATTCTTGATTGTTTCGTTTCTCCGCCCGAGATCTCGCTCTGCACCCACGGCTAGGGTTTTGGTTCGCTTCTTCTTGCGTCCGCCATGGCGAGTTCTTCGGGTTCCAGCTGGCGCGAGGGCATGTCCTCCGACAACATAAAGGGTTTATGCCTCGCTCTCTCCTCCAGCTTCTTCATCGGTGCCAGCTTCATTGTCAAAAAGAAGGGTTTGAAGAAGGCTGGTGCCAGTGGACTCAGGGCCGGTATCCTTCATTCTTCACCGTCGATTGCATTTCATTTTGGTTTTCTAGTTCTTTTACTCGCTACTGCCTTTGATTTTAACTGCTGTTTATTTCTCATGCTTCACTGATCTCTGCCTATTTAGTTTTTCTCCACTTGTTTGGTTTAGTGTATGGAACGGTCTAGGTTAAATTTTCTGGGGATCTGTAGGTTTTTCTTCATTTCTCTTGGCTACCTGAGTTCAATTGTCTGAAATCTCTCATGTTTAAACTCGATGCGCTGTGTGGAATAAGCAGACTAGGTGATATTTTTAAATTATTCTGACGTGCTTGCAGGGAATGGGAACAGTTTTTTTTTTTTATTTTTTATCTCGTTTCAACAATTATTTTCTTGTGCCCCTGGGGATGAAGTGAAGAGAGATCTAGATTGTTTTCGCGGTGCGTTCACCGACACTCAGAAAATGGAGTTTGTGTGACCTGAGTTCCTGCGTTAAATGTTGGAAACGTGGTGGAAAAACTGGTTGCTATTTAAACGTTTACATGTTGTTGCCTTGCTACTCATGTGTAGGGAAATCTTTTACTCTTCTCCTGAAGATACATTTTTTTTTAATATTTAAATGAAATGGTGGCTTGTCAACTCGATTGACTCACCGTTAGATTTGTTTGTTTACTTACATGCTTATCGTTTTCTTTGAATTATTTAATCTACAAATAGTTGTTGTATAATGTTTCTTTTTCTCTGGCATTTGCTCTTTCTGTTAGGATGGATATAGTACAAGTCAGTGCACTTATGTTATCGTGCTGTTACTAGGTTCTATTATTTTGCTTCATGGTCTCCTTTGTGTGTCATGTGCAATAGTGACTGACTATACAATTTTTTCTGACAGGAAGTGGAGGTTATTCTTACTTGTACGAGCCACTTTGGTGGGTGGGAATGATAACAAGTGAGTGATACATTATTCTGTTTGGTTTTGATAGGACCAGTGACTTGAATGTATTGATTTTTCCTTTCCTAAGCGTATCCCTCGAGTTCCCACCTTTTTTTTATAGTTTTGTTGAGTTTGCAGTTATTTTAGAAATGCAGAAAGTAATGTAATCACTATGCTTAATAAATATAGATTCAGTTCTATGCAGAACCTTAACTGATCCAAAGATCATTCATATACGTGTTTTCCCCTTCATCTCTCTGTGTTCCATTTTCCGGAACTTATAACCCAAATTTAAGCACAAAAATAAATAAAGGTTGCTAAAGTTTGTACCTTTCATCTATTCAGTCTAACTTTTTCTTTTTATTTTCTTCACTCATTTTCCAAGGGAATTGTTCAACGTGGACAACAGGCCGTTTAAAGATGTTAACGAAATTTCCATGAACAATTTATTGACACGAGTTGTTTATTATATTAAGCAGATTCAATTTCTTTTCTAACACATCTGTAATTTCAACAGTGATTGTAGGAGAGATTGCCAATTTTGCAGCTTATGCATTTGCTCCAGCTATATTGGTCACTCCACTTGGTGCTCTCAGCATTATTATCAGGCATGATACCACTTAGCTTCAAATTCTTGCTTGACTATTGGTATATTCTGACTCGTAACATTTTCTTGCAGTGCTGCTCTTGCTCATATTATTTTACGGGAGAGGCTACATATTTTTGGAATTCTTGGTTGTGTTTTGTGTGTTGTGGGATCTACAACAATTGTTTTGCATGCACCTCAAGAACGGGAAATTGAATCTGTGACAGAAGTGTGGGATCTTGCTATGGAGCCAGGTAGCCATGTTCCTATGTTGTATACCACTCCCTGTACTCAATAAATGTTGTATTGAATGACTAACCAAGAACATGATCATTCTTCTGCAGCTTTTCTCTTGTATGCGGCTTCAGTTATAACAGCTACTTTTATCCTTATCTTCCACTTCATTCCTCTCTATGGGCAGACACACATAATGGTTTATATTGGTGTTTGTTCCCTTGTAGGTTCTCTTACGGTATGTGTCATTATCTCGTTGATGACTTTCTAATAGTCGTTTTTCTCTTTGTTATTTCCCCCCTGTATTTGTATTGTAAGGTTTTCCTTTCTAACAGGTTATGAGTGTTAAGGCTCTTGGAATTGCCATTAAGTTAACCCTGTCTGGGATGAATCAGCTAATATTCCCTCAAACTTGGGCATTCACTCTAGTTGTAACTGTTTGTGTTCTTACCCAAATGAATTATTTAAATAAGGTACGATTGTTTTTCGTGAACCATAATTTGTTGTGCAAGTCTTTTAACTTTTAACATGTTACCATCACATATGACCTTGTGATCTTTAAGTAAACTACTGTGGTTGATTGGAAATTTTGTCCCATGGTTTAGAAATAAAGAACATAGTTGGTCACATAGTATCAAATCTGTAAACAAGGGAAATATATAAAATGCTTGCATTTAAATGATAAAGAAAGTCCCCAAAAATGTGAAGTGCTTGCATTTAAATGATAAACAAAGTCCCCAAATTTGACTTCAAAATTGACAGCTAAATGAGGAAGATCAACAAGGTAAAAAGGAGCAGTGTGACTCTCATTTGTCAGTTGGCCGAGAATTCATCATCTTTTAGTATTTTTTGGAAAACCCTGAAGCTAAAGTTCCAAGTTTCACCCATGTGGCATGGCATGGGGACTGTTGGAAATTCAAAATCACTTTCATTTTGTAGTGGATCCCACATATGCAGTTAGAATAGTTATGCACATAGAAACTTTGGCTTTTCCGTGTGAGAATATAACACGAGGGAGAATATAACATGTATCTATCATATTTTTAGTAAAAATATAATAAGAATGAGTGGTTTGCGCAGAATAACTTTATTAAGACAAAAAGGAATTTTAATTAGTACAAAAAGGAAGGAAAATATTAATCTGGAGAGTAGAAATAGTGAATGCATTAACCATTGCTCACTGAAAATATTTTGCCATGGTAGTTCCGCTATAAATTCCTTCAAATCTTGTGTTTTGCATCATTAGGAATGAGGAACAAGTCTTTAGTCTATTTTTTTTCTTGAATCAGTAAATTAGTGAATTGAAATTGAGATGTTGATCAATATTCAAAAGGCTGAAGTTGGGTAATAACATAGGAAGAAGGTCTGAGAACGCAAGTGTGATGAATTTTATAATTTAAGACTGGAATAATTGTCAACAACACACTCTATTATTGGCTGGAATTTATTAGAAATAACAAATGCACATAAAGGAAGGTTAATGCATGGTTGTCAAACTCGAGATAACACTTAGAATCAGTGATTTTTTGACTCTAGGTAGAGAAAATGTATTAACTTACTACAAACTCTATTCTAGATAAATTCTGGACGGTTTGTTAAACTCATGTAAACTTGAGTCACTACAAACTTGGGTTAAGGAAAGTCATGTAATTTTTTACCCCCACCCTATCCCCTTTGACCCCATAGCTATAGTGTTTTACCAAGGTCAATGATTTGATGAAATTAACTCCTTTTTAAAATGTTCACTTTATTAATTTTTTGTGCAATTTATTGTTTGGTCATTTAAATGGTTTGATCTCATTTAGTACTAATGTTCTATCTCACTTTATTTTTGTAAATGCTATTTTGGTTTATTTTAAAGTTGAAATGTTGATTTTTCCCTAAGACTATTATGTTATGGGAATATGTCATTAATTGTTTTTTCAATATCATCTTTTTATATTAGGTAAAACTTTTACGAGTTGAGTCTTTAGAAGCTTCACGAGTTTATGTAGAGTCTTGAGTTTGACAACTTTTGGTTAGGTATCTGAGTGTTTATTATAAGAATAAGTTCATTTTCTCTATGGATTTAACGTTTGAATTTGCAGTATTAGGATAAAACTATGTTTTCATGGTCCTGGATGTATTTTGTCATGGTTCTGCTGCTTACTAAAATTATGCACCTTCGTCACATGCTTTGGGGTATGCTGAATACTTCCTGCTTTATCATTCTTTTGATATATGTCTTTTTTTTTTTTTCCATTTCTGCAATCAGGCACTGGATACTTTTAATACGGCTGTGGTATCTCCTATATATTATGTCATGTTCACCACATTCACCATTGTGGCTAGTGTTATTATGTTTAAGGTAAGTTTTGTTGTCTAACAGGTATTCTTGGATGGCACTACATTGCTTTGCTTTAAGATCCTATCAATTGTATTAAAATAATCAGTATTGGTTTATATTGTTTAATGTGTTTTAAAGCTTCCTTCAGGATATAAGTTTTAAGTATCTTTCTTTCTTAACTTTAATGTTTGTTTAAAATTCCATTGTTTTCATTGAGACTGTAAAATAGAGCGCAACATTATGAAAGATATTAATAATAGAGGCAGAGAAGATCAGACTTAAAAATTCTTTTTTATTTGCTCCTTGAAAGTTGGTGACATTCCAGCCCTCTGATTGTTTAGATGTATGCTATACTTTTGTCAATTGTCATTAGACTACTTGTTAGTTTGTTAAGGTTTATTCATGTACTAAGGAATCTTGTAGAAGTCTCAATTAGGATAGTGGATCAATTGGTGGGAAAGCCTGATCTCCTTTCCAAATGCAGAGTGACCAGGAGGAACTGTGGTGGAACCTTTACGAAGGATTTATGAGTCAATAATATAGATATGATTTATGGTAAAGTATTATGACATTGGTTGGAGGGAGTGTGTAACCAATCCGTTAATGGGGAAAGGATGGATTGTTGCTGTTAGTTTGTTAGGATAAGGCTTAATATAATTTTGTTTTGGTGTTTTCACATGATATTCATGCTGGTTGTTGCTTATAAATAGCCATGTCAACCTAGTTTTATTTGCCTATACCTCTGTGATAAAATGCTTGCTTACAAATGAAGTGCGAGGTAGATTGTTTTATGAATAAACGCGAGTGTAGATTCAATAGGTTGTGAAGCAACTTTTGTTGTTTCCCTACGGAGATGCAAATATTTAATTTCTTCAATTTAATTGTCATGCATCTGATGTTGGAGACAGCAGTTAAATTGTTTCTTGCACATTGAATGTCTGTCAAGTGTGGCATATTTTGAAAGTTAACCTTTGATGTCAGGACTGGGATAGGCAAAGTCCAACGCAAGTTATCACAGAAATATGTGGGTTTGTGACCATTCTTTCAGGAACTTTTCTTCTGCACAAAACTAAGGATATGGCTGATGGTATGATGTAGCGATTTTACAGTATGAATTTGATATTATTAACGACACTGCTGCTCATACGTATCTTGAGACGTATTTAATTAATAATAAGTTGATGTGCAGGTTTACAGACATCTCCATCTATTAGACTTGGTAAGCATTCAGAAGAGGATGGGTTTGATGGTGGTGAAGGCATTCCTCTTAGACGGCAAGAATCGATGAGATCAACATGATACTATTTCTTGTAAAAGATGTTGGTTTTCTAAAAGAGCTTGAGGCAGTGGGGAGGGATTTTGCCAAGTTCGTCGTCTGTATTTTACTCTCATTATTTCCCTCCCCGTCATATTTTTTTCCTGATACAGACAGTTGGAGTCCAAGGATGTCTGATCTTGCCTTCCCTACCCGAGACAAAGCCCAATGTAATTTTCTGCACATTCATTATATATAGTGTACCTCAGTTAAATGAAAATATTCATCATCAAATTTTTAACTCCACACTCTCTGCTGCCATTTCAACTCCGTATCCTAAATATGGAAATCGGCCTTGTAGATTCCACCTCCAATGCATTCTCTGCCTCATTCTTTTTTTCTTTACAGACTTGCATTCTATTTTTATTTCGTTATTGCCACAAATGGGAGTTTCTTGACTATTGAAGAAACTAAAAGAAATTTCAGAGTAACCTCAACAGAGGTTAAAAAGAGGAGCTGGAAACGCAAATTAGTAAATAATTATTTGATTAGTAACACTAAGGCGTAGCGTAATTGGGCTCTCTTCCGTCGTTTTACTCCATAAAGACTCTTCATCGTTTTACTCCTAGAAGACCTCTTCGTCTTCTTCTTGATAAGTAGGATGAATTTAAATGAGAAAGATCTAACATTTTAAAATCCAATCCATTATTGTTAAGCTGTTGACTTTGAGAACAAAACCAAAAAACTCGCATGGGATACGTAATACCTCTTTTAATTTTTTTTTTTTATATTTGTAAGTTATATATATATATATATATATATATATATTAAAACTACTAAGGTTTTGAAATTTTACAAATTTTGGAAGTTATATATTAAATTACCCTCAACTTATTAAAGGGGCAAGATTATCTTTCCTGATGTTTTATTACTTTATATTAACTCTATATATTTCCAAATTAGTTTTTCAATTTTTATTAAGTTTAAATTGTTTTTTTAAAATTACAATTTAACCGAAATAAATTGGTAGATTGGAGGTAAAATATAAGTAAGAAAAAGAAAACAGAGTAATTTAAAAAAAAAAACTGTTTATGTGAAATTGTCTTTATTAATTATTATGGATAAATTCAAGAACAAAAAAAAAATAATTTAATTAAAATTAATGATTTGATAGGCAGTTTGTGCACTCTAATCACATAGTTACAAGTTAAAAAAAAAAAAATTGTATTATGACTTATGTTATTATACATTAAAGTAATCAAAATCTTTACATTCTTTGCTATTTAAAATTGAATTTTAAGATTTGTGAGGAGATGCATTTAAAAGGATAAAGTGAGATGACAATTACATATAAATTGTTTAAAACTATGTTAACATTTATTTATCAAAATCTAAATTTTATTATAATTTTAAACCGCTTACAAACCATAGCTTATGTTATTGAACCTTGTCTTCTAAATTATATTTTTATCATTTTAGGAGTCAAAATGAAAATTTTAATATTACTATTATTTTAGCTTATCGTGAATTAATAGGTTTTAATTTTACATTATAAACTATATTAGATTTGTTTCATCTTAAAGTATTTTTAAAATTGATATGTAATACAAATATTATAAATATTACATTCCAACTTAAAATGTTCATTATAAATATATAAGAAAATATTGTTGTTGCAAAAATTTTCCGTTTTCATAAGATAAAAATACTAGTTATAAATTCAAAATCATATGTTATGCTGTTATAAAAAAATATTTCTGAATATCTGTTACTTTTATGGAAATTATATTTCGTTATTTGAATTGTCGTTATTCCGTGAAAAAGTATCCTCGTATGAAAATATTCGTAACGCCATTACAATTTTTTTTCAATTATTTTAGAAATGTAAAAAATGAATAAAATATATTTTAAAATATGCCTGAATATATTATTCCGACTATAATATTTTAAAAAATGTGATTTAAGATTATAAGTCGGTAGGTAGTTACTAAAAAATAAAGTTACTGTAAAATCTAATACAACAAAAGTAGAAAAAAAAAAATTGTTCCATTCTACGGTACAACAAAATTCAAAGGAAGAGAGTTGGAAAGTTGCGTGCGTGATGAAGTAAAAGGGCTCTGAAGAGTGTTGCGATTGCTTTGTTTGGTTTGTTCGCTGAAACAGAGAATGGAAGTGAGCGGCAAAGTGAAGATGGCTGCTTCTCTGTGGTTAGAAGGCATAGGAGAAGCTTGTTGCCTTCACCGCGTTGTTCTTCTGTGTATGAGGTCCAACAACCTTTTGATGCGAACTGGCCAATGTTTCCTCTTAAATGGTTTCATTTTCTTAGGAAGGTATTTTCTTTCCCATTAATCACATGCAATTTTCTTTTCCCTACACACCATTTTACCCATTTTAACAAAAAATCATACCCAATCCTCTAAATTACCACAACTCTGCACTGGGAAAAAAAAAAATCAAATTTTGTAATCCAATGGATGTTAGACAACCTTTGTTACTTGTCTTTTGTTGTGTTGGGAGTGTGATCAATTTGCTATATTGGGTTGTTGGGGCACGGGGAGATAACGGAGGAGGGTTATTGTTACCTGGTTCTTCATAAGGAAGGGAGAAATAAGAAAGCTTTGAGGGATAGACTTAACAATTTACTACAGTTTTAACGTTTTAGTCTCCTTTCCAGACCTGTTATGGAAATTGTTGTCAAACATTTATCGTCTTGATAGTGGTGTCAGTACCATTTTGCTCCTCTTGATTCAGTCTTCAGTAGTTTTCACAAAAGTATATTATTCCGTGTGAAAAATTAAAAATTTCTGTTTTTCATTCATTCTCAACCGCGTATAATGGAGTTCACGGTGCTCAGGGTTTGAGAATCATATAGTTAGAGTTTATCATTCCAATCTGTCTATTCATATGCTCCTTATGATATGATGTTTATACTAATAGGCATTAATTGGGCACACTGAATTTTCAGAACTGAAATATTTGATAGATAATCCTTTTCACATCAGCCTTTCTACAAAATCAGTCTTTTACTCCAATTTACTGGAATATACGTCTCAATTTGAGTTTTAGGTAAGTTAGCTGGCTGTGCTTGAATGAGTGGGTTTTGAAGGGGCCAAGGTCTGCAAAATGAGATCTGTTTGTCCCTTATAAGTGCTTTGCTCATGAAATAATTGAACTAGCTTCAATTTATTTTAACACGGTGAATAATAATTTGCTGCCAAGAATTGGATTATGTATACTTTTGACGTAACGAGTGGAAGAAATCTGATTGACAATTTGGTGTTGATACCTGAATATTTTTTGTCATCTATGAATTTTCCTTCACAAATCAAGAATCTGACTTTTAGCTTGTATAAGAATTTGAAAATCTTTTTAAATTTTTGTGCAGTATATTCGTCCTAAAGTCAGTTGTGATCCCTGCATTGTGGTGGATATTACCTGGTCAATGCTCACAGTTTGTTTCTCATGAACTGTGTGACTTAGGTGGCACTTTGAAATTTTATTCTTTCTTACGTCTTGCACTCATTCAGCTCTGTTACGTAAGTATAAAATGTACTACTTTTAAAGTGCACATTGACCATACAAAGTACTTTGTTGTGTTTCTCTCCAAGTTGATTTTGTTTTCCATTAGAACACACATGGATCTTCATTATTCATATTATTTTTGAAGAATCTATTGATTATCCTGAACTAATGCAACTTTGACAAGTCTTGCCTTGAATGTTTGCATAATTGCTGAACCAATTTGGAAGAATCTATTGATGAGAAAAGCATGGAAAGTCTAGTGGACATATGAAATTTCAAAAGTCAATTTTTGCAATGCAAGTTGCATAATTCCTGAGAGGATTTTTCTTTTTTTCATTTTCTTTTGATGCAATGCATTTTTAATATTTTGATGTATCTAGTTTGCACAAGAAAAACGCTGCAACTTTGAATTTGTTTTTCCATTTAATCTGTTGTGATTGTCCTTCTCTTTGTTCCCTGCAGGTGCTATGGTTTTACCCATTGTACGTGTTCAGCATAGTTCTCAGCACAATTTGGTAATATTTTCGTTTTAATAATCTGTCTTGCATCTTTATGTTCATGTTGTATATCTTGGGCTGACCTTTGTTGTTTATGCTCGTTGTCAAGTTTTTTCATATTTGTACATGTCTGAAGTTTCGTCAACCACGTAAAGTAAACAAAGTGCTCTTAAGCGGACTAGATATTCTGCAAAGATGAAAAGAACATCGGAACGTAGAAATATTATTTGATCATATTTTCTAAAATATATGTGTATTGTGTGTATAAATATATATAAGCCGTGTCAATTCGTCAGGAACATCACCAAGTTCCTTGTGGCAATGCACGTTGACCTGTAAGAGGGATTACAACATCCGCAGCATTCATTGATTTCACCTTCTAAATTTTGGGAATGAATGGCAAACATAATGGAGACTCCTAGATCCAAACAGCAAAGATTTTACGGTCAATTCCACGTGTATTGAATTGAATCCAAGTGAACTGCATCAAATAGTGAGCTTCCTAGAGTAGAAATCCATTAGACTGGATGTCTAGGGCAGGAAAAATTTTCAGTCCTTATGTAGTTGATGTGTTTGATTATGGCATATTTGATGTGTTTGATTACTTTTTCCCCTTCAGTCGAAGAGGTTACTTAGGAAGAGGAGAGAAGCATCAGAGGCCAATTCCAAGCTTCTGCCCTGAGGTCAATACAGCTTTTAAGGGTGGTCACTGATGGAATTGAGGTTCCAAAACTGAAGCCCGTATAGGTTTATTCTGTGAACTGAAACCAAATTAACATGACTTCTGAAAGTGTGCGAGAGTGGGGTTAGTTGGTTAGTAAGACGAAAGGAGAAGGCTAAGAGGTTTCTCCACAGTTGGGAGCTCTTGTTCTTTTTTTATATTTTCTTTTCCTGTTTCTTGCAGAATATATCAGTCTCCCTATGAAAGGTAAGATTTATTCCTATCAGAATTACTAATAGATTGTTTTTAGGTACAATGACATTGCCAAGTATGGGTATGCTGCAATGGGAAGATCTAAGCTGACTGTAGAGAAAGGCTCAAGCCAAAACAACTCACCAAGTGTACAAAATGCTCATCATGTAAAAGGACCGTCTGGCTTGGGAGGGTAAAGTTCTAATTAATAGTTACTTCATAGAGCAATATTTTTTCTTATTTTCTATTTGGTGGTATCAGTTCTTTTCGGGGTAAATAGTGGAAAAGGTTCAGCTACCGTGTTTACTTAATTCAGGGTCATGATCGGAATAGGACAGCAGGTGTACTCGATACTCCTTTTGAGTGTTTTTTTCCTTGAGGTACTAAAATTGTTACAATTTCAGTTTCCATGAGTGTAGGATAAACATATAAATGCTTTGATATGCAGTTAAAATAATCCTTAGATATGCTATTTCTGATGTTATATGCAGGTATATGCAACAGGACTCATACCATATATAGGCAAGCTGATTAATTTTTTACTCCTTTCCTGGATGTATGCATATTACTGCTTCGAGTACGTGGTCTGTAATTTCATCTGTTATTTGATGTCTTTAATAGTTGAATGCATGCTCATTAAATATGTTTTTTTCATTAGGTACAAATGGAACTTCAATGAAGTGGCTCTTGACAGAAGGTTGGACTACTTTGAGTCTTACTGGCCATTTTTTGCGGGATTCGGTGAGTATGCTTGAAATCAACTAGCCCTAATTGGGGGAATTAACAAATCATCTTGGCAAGGGAATTTCACATGTTAGACCATGAGGGTTTCCTTTGATTGGTTTTATTGATTTTATGTGATAAAAGGTAAATCATAATCAGTCTCTGTAACACGTGTAAGTGACAAAGTTATAGGTTGTAGGTGGAAGGATGATGACTAAGGGAATATGGATGAGGTTTGGAGAATTTCAACATTGTGGGGTGGGAAGTTAGTTAGCAGAATCCATATAATTCATATTGAAATTGTCTCCTTAGCTGCTGATGTTTAAAATTCATTCTTAATTCTATCATCTTGAAGAATGATAAACTACATTGGAATACTTTTTTTGTCCAATAATTTACCTATGTTTCGCATGATATTTGAGATTAATATGTAACTTATGTCCTCACAGGGAGCCCATGTGTTTTGGCCATATTCTTTTTCTCTCCCCTTGTTAGTTATGGGATTATGGCTATACTTTTCCCACTGGTATGGTGACTGTGTTTTATTTCCCTTCTAGTTCTTTTTGTCTCCTCCATTTTTTATATATTTTTCATTTCCTTTTGATATTCAAAACTAAAATATCATGAATAAACTATATACTGAACTATAAACATCCCTTGTATATTTCAGTTTGTTCTAACAGCAACTGGGTCAGAGTCAGAGCAAGAAATATCCTTCGAAAAACATAAGTGGAGAGCTGCTGGAGTGGAAAGACTTCCAATATTTTATGTTGCAGACAAAGTGTCGTAAGCTCTTCATTACTTATTCTTTTGCTGTAGACATTGCATTAATAAACTTAGCTACTAGGCAAGTAGACCCAAAAGAGTAATGCCTAATGATTTTATATGATAATTGAAGACACTACATACTCCGGTGAGTCAGTTGTTTCAATGATGATGAAAATTGTATTTTTCTGTTGAATTTGACGAAATCGAGGCTACCAAATCCTTGTTAGTAACCATACATTTTCTTCACCTCTTCTTTGTTGCTGCCTCTAAATACATGGATTTTTCAAGTTGAAAATATATGTTAAAAGTTAATGTTACTTTTGTCTGTTTGATTGAAATCTTCACAATGTGCTATAGATGGAAAATGCTGCTAGTCAAATTGTTTAGAACTCTTAAAATTATGGTTATTATGTTGCTACTATAAGATATTAAACTCTTCCCGTGGAAAAGGAATTGTCTAATGTTATATTGTTATAGTTTAAATGATTGTGTGTTATTGTAGCTTATGATCAAGTTTATCTTTTATCCAAGAGTGTGTTTTTACTCTTAGTATGAGGTAGAATATGCAATGAATGAATCGCAATTTGGTAACGAATTAATGAGTGATGTATTGTGATTTTAGCCAAAGTGATTGGTATTTGTGTAGGTTGTGGATGTTATCTCTTTTACCTCTGGAAAAAGGGGACCAGGTGCAAGACAGAAAAGAACAATAAGGTTGTCGTGGTCAGTTATTCTGGCATTGCTGATGACAAGTGAGAACACAAACAGATTTGTCCTCAAAGCCTGTATTTATGTTATACTTTACTGTGCAAATAGTTATTCAGCACATGAACAACTTTTTCTAATACTTCATCAATTTGTTTCCTTTGCTATATCTGTCTCCTGTTTAATGGTGTAGGACCAATTTTATGTAACAACTGATGTGATGGGTTGCACACGTGATTTCAGAATTCAGACGCAGAGAGATTCAAAATCACCAAACTGGACCACATTACAGACAAAATTACTGTATAGGAATCTACTCCTTCCTAACATTTCATACAAACCATGCTGTATTTACAACATTCAAATTTCAAGTGTGCATATATCTTTGAAGCAGTGTGATGGAATACTAATGTCAGGGTTTGAGATTTGTTTTGTTATTCTCGTATTACATGTTTGATTTCTCTAAAACAACATCCTCGGTGGTTTCGTGTGAGTGTACATAAAAAACTTCAGGTTTTAAACTTAAACAATTTCTTGTGCCACAGCTATGGATAAATTATGAGTTTGTGGACACATATACAGTAGTACACCGAGGTATCCATTTAAATATCCAATTAATAAATTTTATTTGCAGATATCAACTTGTACATCTATTAAATGCCATGTAAACTAAAAGGACAACATTATATTTATGTTAGATCAAGGTAAATCATATTTATTCAGAATTATTCACGAACAAAAAATTGATTGATTTAATTAATACAAAAAGTGTTATATTTTCCATATAAATCACGTCTACAAATTTTGAAAAGTAGTGTAGTTGAAATAGTTAAGTATTCACTTTTTGTTTTAAAAATCTTCAAAAGAAACAGAGTCCTTTAGATAGAAAAAGAAAAATATGAATATGAAGAATTGGATTAAAACCATTTGAGTCAGTGATAGATATTACTTGTGTTTATATGTTTATGGATTTGTTATTCCCACTCCACCTTTTGGTAAGCTCACTCCACCTTGTAATGAAATTTGTTACTGAATACCCATGACAAAAATTGTTCAAAGTCAATTTTTCCTATTTTAGTTTTATATAATATTTTTTTCCTTTTTAACCTTTTCACGATATCATTTTTTTTTTGTCTTTGTTTTTAGAGGTGTTAATGACTCGTATATTCTATTAAACCCAAGAATGCTAGAAGATATTTTAGTTTAGTTAATATCTAATATATTATATCTAATGCTTTTTTTTTTTAACAACAAACTTAGCCTCTACTTCCAGTCATCTCAGTCTCAACTAATGCAATATAAAATATAATTTTGAGTAATTAAAATACAAATTAATACCTAATTAGTAGTTATTATATTATATGTGTTGAGATGTACGTTACAAGATATATTTAATTATAGTTGCCCACTTCTTTAAATTTACGTTTAACCATATAAAAGGTTAAAATCGGTACATCATGTCAACATTGACTTAAACCTCTCGTATGTACAGTGAAGTTTGGATTCCAATTGAATAAAGTATATCAAAGTTTTAAAACATTACACAGAACATGAATATAAAATAATATTTAAGATATTATTCAGAAAGAAATAAATGTTAAGGACGCACTCTGTAGTACCTTTTCTCTCTAACATAGCTTTCCGCATTTATTAAATTATTAAGTAAAGGGAAGTTCGTAAGAATTCGTATTTTGATAAATTTCATGAAATAAAAAATTGTTACTGGCACAATTACAAATATTTTTTATATTATTTGTGTTGTTTTTATTTCACATGTTATGTTATGCGGTCTGAAAGAGTTTAGCAGAAAAACATAAAAGCAGTGGAAGAGTGGGAAGAAGAGAATCATTGTCCCATAAGTTTGAGAACCACGCGCGGCACTGTTACAGAATCACACTTGCTTTGCTCCAAACCAAACCCGCACTTGGGAGGCATATGATTGGAGCACGTGAAGCGCGTGGCACTTTATTTTCATTGCAGTATTATTATGATTCGCTATTCACATATTCGGTGAGGTGGTCCCCACCCAATACTTAATACATCTTGATCGATGGATCACTGCAATCCATCCTGGCCGTTCATTTCTCTCTCTCTCTCTCTCTCTCTCTCATCATCATCATCATTCCTCCATGTCCTTTCCTTAAACACATAAAGTGAAAACCCCAAAACACGTCTTCCAATATCCATATAATAATTAAACACTAAATAATTGTTTTTTAAACCTTAGGTCAAAACTAGTGCTTTTCATTATCAACATTGCTCCTACTAAAACACTTGTATTTTAGTACTACTCCACTACCATCATATATTATAATACCAAATTTCATAGATTTTCAAACCGGGATTTGCGGTTTGCCAAGGTGTGAAAGATAACCCAGAGACTTTTTTAATTTTATTTTCATAAGAAAAGGTAAATTTTACTGTAAAGTGAGTGAAAGTTTAGTTTTGTCTGGTAACAAAGTAGAAAGTTAGGGGTATCCTATGGTGTTTGTTTCCCCGTGAATCACAATCATAATATGCCATATCCACATGTTATGAAATGACTGAAACATCATGCTTTTGATATTTTAGTTAAAATTATACAAGATTATCAAGTGTTCACGCCTTAACGTTCTCTGTTTGGAAATTGAAAAAAGAATGAAAATTGGGAATCCAAAGCATGAGTGTTGTTGTTGTTGTACATGCAGAGAGGAAATAAGGGTAAAAGTGTGAGGTGATGAAAACGGAAAAATTAGAAAGAGAGAATGATTGAGCAATGAACAGAGGGTAGTAAGTAAGTAATCTGAAATTGACTGTTAAAGTCAACACCAGAGTCATTTTCCTTGCCGTCCTGCTTCTTCATTATCTATGCATTTCTCTTTCTCTTCCTTTTGTCTTTTTCCCATCTCTATTATTCAATCTTCAACTTTCCCATTTTCCCACTCCTTTCACAAACCATCCACTTATCTTCACCAATCTACTCTACATACATACCTACCCTTTTTTTTTCATCATCTTTACATCACCAATTCTTTAAATATCACACCATCATCAATGTCAAACCAACCTATCATTTCCTAAACCTATACACAATCAACCAATATCATAGGTATAAGACTGAACTAATAATTCAAGGTTTTTTCCCTTTTTTTCAATTTCTGACATCACATATTATAATTTCTTCATAAATATGCAGTGAGGATTCAAAAAGAAAAACAAATGGTTTTAATTTTGAAGTTCTTGGAAGTGAGAAAAGAAGAGTGGTGGAAATTAATGTCTTCCATCCTCTGACATCTCCTGAGGTTTATCTTCAAAGGCACACATGAGTGAGAGTAACTGAGATCTGTATAGTGAAGCTACCAAGAATTACTATTTATATCCTTTGGCCTCACACTCCTTTCTTTCCTCACAATCCTATTTTGCTTAGTTGTCTCCTGCCATTCTAATTATTTTATCCTTTTCTGTTTACAATTTTACTAAAAATGATTTCTTTCACAAGGCCACACACACTTCCCTGCTGTAAGAGGAATCTTCATATTAATTCATTTAATAACTTCACACAAACAAACAAAGTTAAAAGGGAAATATCATTTAATAATATAACACTAGAAGGAAAATAAATTGGCAGCATGTTTGATACAGTATATGCTAATATTTGAATTATACAAGGAAAGAAACAAAAAACATATATGAGGAGCATGGAAGGAAGGCAATCAAATCTTTCCATTTAAATTCCTTTGTTTTAATTTTTTTCTTCATGATGTCATACATAGAAAGAAAAGAGAAGAAGCAAATAAAGTAAATAAAAATAGCAAGACAAATTTCCTTCTATACAAACTCTCTCTGTCTCCTAAGTCCCTTTGGACCAAAACCAAACACCAAGATCTCCAAATCAAGCTAAAGAAAATGCACTTCCCCAAGGAAAAGAAGGGCAAAAAATGTAAATAATAATAATAAAAAAAAGCATAATAAGAACGACATCTAATTATCTACTCAACTGTGATGAGCATGAGCAAGCATGCATCCATCCATGGATTTTTCAAAAGCACTCACTTATCACAAATTCATTCAACTCAACTTCCAATCTGCAAGAAAAAAAAAGGGAAAAAGAAATCCAATAATCAAACTGCAGCTCCTCCTCCACAAATTACAACTTCAAAATACAAGTTAAATGGAGGGATATATATATAGATTGAACTTTTGACATATTTACAGCACAGAATCTACAGATGAAAACGAAACCAACTAACCAATTTGAGAGTTCATTGGGAGCTATTAGGAGCATCTTCTCCACTCTCACTGGGTTGAGGTTGATGTTGATGTTGATGCTGATGCTCCAAGGGATGGTGATGGTGATGGTGGTGATGGTGATGAGGATGATGATTGTCTGAATTAATATTGAAACCAGGTCTAGAGTAAGCATTAAGGGCAGCTAACATGCCGAAGTTGGAGTCGGACATGGCGAGACCCAGATGTTGAGAGGGTTGCTGCGGCATTAACATTGACCCCAATTGCAGAGAACCCGCACGTGCGCCTTGGAATTCAAGCGCACTCGGAAGATTGAATCTTGGCATGAAACCACTCTGAGGAAAAGGCCACATCTGACTCTCCGAACCCGCAGAGGATCCGCCACCGCCACCGCCACCACCAGAAGAAGCAGAAGCTGAAGCGGCAGCTGCAGCAGAACCGGAAGAAGCCGCGGTTACCGGAAGCATCCAAATCGTGCTGCCCGGAGGGCCACTCGCGGGAGCGGGCGCCACGGCCCACATCGCTGTGGCGGGTAGCAAATTCGTGGGCCTGAGAAGCCCAGAACCAGCTTCGTTTTGCTGCTGGGGCTGCTGCTGCTGCTTCGGTAGCTGTAGGTTCGGGGTTTTAGGCGAAGAACCGTCACCGCTCTCGTTCTGTGATTGGGTGTTAATGTTATCGTCTTTGAACAGATCTTCTCGGTAGCGTTTCCTGAGATAGCTGTCGCCGGAGTCCCCGCCGCCGCTGGGAAGCGCTTCCGCGATTTGATCGGCGGAAAGAAGTTGTTGCTGCTGGTGCTGCTGGTGCTGCTGTTGGTGCTGCTGGTGAGCGTGAGCGTGAGGGTGGAAGCCAAGTAAAGCGGTGTGCTGAAAGGCTTCCTCGTAAGGGTGGTGAGCGAGTGCGAGCGCGCCGTGAAAGGTGTGCGGGGCGGACTTGGAGGGCGGTGCCGAGAGCGTGGAGCCGCTGCTGCGGAAGGAGACGTTGAGTGTGGAGAAATTAGCGGGGATGGTGCCGGTCCCGGTGGCGGCGATGATGGCGGGCTCGGCCTGCTGGAGGAGCCACTCGATGGTCTCTCCGTCGGACTTGTGACCCAATTCCCTGGTCAACTGGAAAACCCTAGCAGCACAGGTGGCGGGCATTCGGATTCTGCGGCCGCGGCCGTCAACCTTGGTATGCCTGTCCTTGGTGGATCGCTTGGGGGGGTTGGCGGCGGGGGAGGGCGCGGCGACGGTGGCGGGGAGTTGTTGGGTCTTGTTGGCGGAATCATCAGATCTGGTGGCGATGGCCAGGGAGGCATCGATGATGTGGGAAGAAGCTGAGGCGGAGGAGGAAGAATTGGAAGAAGAAGAAGAAGAAGAAGAAGAGGAAGAGTTTGTGGAAGAGATGAAGTGGGATGGGAGATGTGAAGAAGAGGATTGTTGGTGATTATGGTGTTTTCCAACAACAGCAGCAGCAGCAGAAGCAACAGCACTTTGTGTGTTTGTTTTTGTGTTGGTGTTGCTTTGGTTGTTGTTTTGCAAATCTGATAGTTCCATTTGGTTTTGGTGGGGAAGGGTCTGAGCAGGTTTACTTGTGTGTGTGTGTGTTTTTTTTTTTATTTTTTTGTTTTTAATTTTTGTTTGAAGGCAATGGAATGGAATGGTTTGGGATGATGAATGATGAGCCCCATTGTTCCAACTCTTTCTCCATCGTCCCCATACACACAAAGACACAGAGAGAAGAAGAGAAAGAAAGAGTTTTTAAATTTGGACCCTCTCTCTCTCTCTCTCTGCTCAGACCCAAAGCCACTCGTGGGGTCTCGTAAAGTTAAACCCTTCGTTTCAAAACTCTTTCTTTCCTCTTCATTTCATTTCAATCTCCTTTTCAAGTAAACAAATATCTGATGATGAAGTGGGTGGGTGAGACATGGTTAATGCTGCTATACATACCTATACGGGTACTGTTAATGCTTACAATACTACAATACGATACATAGAATGAATACACATGAGATAAAAGCATCTAATGCACCAGACAGCTCATCCCTACCCAAACCACACTTTTTCTATATTTTAATTCTCTTTCTCTCACTTTTTTCATTAGTGGATCATTCACAAAGACACAATTGCCCCCTCTCCTCAAACCATTCATATTCTTCACTTAACATCTAATTTCTTTCTAAATTAGGCTAACGTGTATGTACTGTGGAATCATACACATCCAATCCCTTTTATATTCTTTAAATCAAATTTCATCTTATTACACACATCTCACATTCACTAACCAAAACCGCAACCTTTATCACTAAAATGCCTTACCCTACTATATATATACACTCAACAATCTCAGAGGAAACAAAACCATTTCACCTTAAAACGGAGGGATAATTCAAATCAGGATCCACAACTCTTATGTTCGCAACATTATCTTTTACACCATTCTTTTTATTTTAATTCTTCACTAAATCAAATTACAATACTACAATGTCAAAACTCTGTGCACCAGTTTAAACCAATGAAGAAAACTGATAATGAAACATTACCATAAATATAGGGTGCAATTAGTTTCATCCTTTCATAAATACGGTAAATCAAACTTACCACATTTTCACCTTAATCCAAACCCTTCAAACTCACATGCCAGGAGGACCATTAAGCAACCATTTCAAATGTTACTACGTATTAGTAATTCCAATATTTACATACATGTCAACCCTTCTGTCTAAATATTCCATCAAGGAGAGAAAAAGTAAAACAGTGAAAAAAAAAAAAAAACAAACAAACACTAACACTTTTTGACTAATTAGTAAACATTCAGTTTCATTGATCGTTTTTCATTGGTCGCGTTTAAGACTTTGTATAATGTTTTCCAGCTGGAGAAATATAAGTTGTACCATCCTGATTTAAAAATTTAGATGAAAAGTTTGTGTATTCTGCGACCCTTTGAGTTGTATTTTTATGAAGTGTACAAATTTGTCCTGTCACAACTTTGGTGACCAAACTTGGAAACAGTACTTGATGCGTGTCTCTATCGCTTTTACTTTTTTTATATTTCCAGCCACTATATTATTCTGGTATCAAAATTTAGAAATCTTGAATAAAAATATTGAAAACACCAATCAGCAGAGCTTAAAAAAAACAAAAAGATAATTAAATCCAATCTGGACCCCCCTTGGCTTATTATAGTATTTGAGTTTGTACAGATAATGATCACACATAATTAAATGTAGTAACCAAACCTTCGTCTTTATCTCTAACCTCTCCTCACAGTATTAAATTCAACAAATCAGTTGCCATTATCATCACTCAGATCACAATTAATTCATAAATAAAGAAGAAAAAAAAATGAGTAGTTTTTGAAGGGCATGTTGGTAAATGAGTATTGATTTCACTGTAGTGCCTGCTACGTGAGGACAGTCACAGTGAAAATTACTATTCATACATCACACCACCTCTGTTTGGTTCTTTCCTATAAAAAAAAAGGGTTCTTGACAGAGACTTCTCCATTTGGTGTGTGTTATTATTGTTCAATTTTGCTGGAAATTCCAAGGGATGGAAAAAAAAGAGTGGTGAAATATGAAATAGCAGTGGTGTGGTTTGAAAATGATGGTGTGACAGAAATTGTCAGAGAAGATGTGTTTGAAATTGAAAATGAAGATGATAGAAAAAAAAATAAAAAAAAGAGTGGTGTAGGTGTTATCTAAATCTGTGCCCTCTGCTAAAAATAAGTTTACTAGGTCCTATCAGTGGTATTTCAGTGCCAATCTTTATTTCTTTCTGTTCCTGCTTGCTTTCCTTTTTTAAAATCTCATCTTCCTCCTAATCAAGCTTTGCCAAATATAGCCATGCAAACACATTTATTCAAAAAAATATAAATAAAAAAGATTCACTTTTATTCGTGCACTTTCAACATTTCTTCACACTTCCTCAACCAATTAATACATATTTTCATCTTTCTCCTTTTTCTAGTTTTTAATTCGTGTTATTATTAATAATAAGCATGCCATCACTTGGATTTTTTTACTTTTTATTTTTTTTGTGTGTTAACCCATTAATTATCTAAAACATAGCAACAGGTTGTGAAGAAAATGTGCATGGATCCAAGGAAGCAAAGGGTCAAATAAAAAAATGAAAGCTGCAAAAATTCAGAAACTTTTCAGTTCTCAGAGTTTGAGTCTCCTCCCTCTACATGCTATGCTCTCTGTGCAACGTCACCTTTGCACACCTTTGCACACTTTTTCTATGTTCTTTATTTTTTATTTATTTATTTATTACTATGATCTTGTTCTTCTGTGGTTGCTTAATCTATTTATTTTTCATAGTTTTGTGTCTTACAAATTTATCCATCCATATTCAAAGGGGATTTTGGTGAGGCCCATCTCAGATTTGCTGCATTCTACTTTGTCTTTTTCTTTCAATTTTTAAGTTCAAGGTTAATTGATGTACCTGTCATTTATGTTTCTAAAGAGAAATTTTTTTTTTTCTTTTTCGTTTTCCTTTTAATAAACCAGTGATGGTGTCATTTTATTCTATCTTTTATCAGAGTATTAATCAGTAGAAATATAAAAATACATGTATTTCAAGAAAATGAAATACACATTCATATTCATATTTTGATGTGATTGAGAATGGCAGCGGAATGCAGAGGACGCGAGTGTATAGAGCGTGAGAGTCACGGACGAATTATAGAATTGAAGGAAGTGAATTATCATATTTGCAAATAGGCCACCCACTTCACCTCTCTTGTTCCCAGTTTCATGGAACAAAGATAAATAATCAAAATATTCAATAAATAAACAAAGTTAACTATTTCTCATTTTAAATAGCAAACCATGTTTACTATTTTTGTTTATTTAATGGTTAAGTAATATGCTGAACAGTTGGATGCAAATATTTTGAATTATGGACTCAGTTTCTTTCTTTTTTACTAATCTTTATTGATAAATTTAGTGTATCACCTTTTTTAGAAAAATCTGTTTCAATCATGATTTTGTCTTAATTAATTATATTAGTTTTTAAAAATTTGATTCAATTCAATGACCATGTAGATTGATTTGATTTATATCCCGTGGAACCTAAAATTAAATTCATTCCTCACTGCACAATTATATTTAATTATCACAATAATTGAGTTGGTATTATATATGGTAGGTATTGAAAGTTTAGTCTAGGATTCAGATTCATTTATTTTGTTTTCACCAACACACATGCTTCTTCTACATTGGCAAATTCGAAAAAGGCTAAAAGTTATGCATAATTATGAATTCTACCAAAACTAATTAATTGGTTGGTGGTTGTCGGAAAAAGACATTTTTTTTTTTAATTTGTCTTACTGTTTTGTCTACGTGGCCCAAATCAATTTGGGCCAAAGTCTGCTGGCCCAATTACATACATACTGAGAAGCAACAGCGTGTAAGATTGAAGAAGGTCATGATTTACACGTGTTTGTTTGTTTCTGAGTAAGAGGATGATGGTTGTTACCAAACGTGTGACATGTTGGGAGTGAAAGACAAAAACATCCTTAAAAGTTGAACAACGTGAAGATAACAGATAGGATAACCCTCTTAAAAGATATATGGTCCCTAAGAAGCACTTTAATTTTTTTTTACCAATCTAGAATTGGAAAGATACATACAATTGTGATTCTTTCAATAATTACATATCAACACTTCATAATTATGAGTTGTGGTGAATCACTTTATTTTATGGGCTTTGCCCGCTTTATCTCAAGAAACTAACGGGGCTTGAAATGGTAGAAAGAAAATTGGACCAGGCCCAATAAGTCACTGTATCTGACACATTGTCAAAAGTTCCATACCCTTGAAAAATCACTTTTGTAGATAACAGAAATGCAAAAAGTAGTCTCAAACCTCTTCTTATATATATATATATATATATATATATATATATATATATATATATATATATATATATATACACCAGATCAGATAACTAAAATCCTCTGTTCAGCACCTTCCATCAGTCACTAGTTTATTAAAAGAAATGTATAAATTTCATTTCATGTTTTAATCTTTCAAATTTGAGAAAAGCATCAGAGCAATGAATAGTTGCTTTCATATTTCAAGGTGGCATATGATTTGGGTATCAAAATGTTTTAGCATTGTTATCGGCTAACTCCATGATAATTTCACACAACAAATGATAAATATCTCTTAAATAAACGAGTTTTGCATAATCCCTTTTGCTTTTGACATTCCAAATCTCTCCTTGGATGCCTTACTTGCCTTAACTCTATATAAGTGTTTGAGATGTGAAGTTAAAGAATGTGTTTGGGATATATAATAAGTTAAGTATTTTATTTTATTTTTGTTGCATAAGTTTTTTTCTATGGTAATCAACAGAACTGTGTGGACAAAAAGAGAAATAAGCAAAGTGGGAGAGAAAAAAGTTAAAAAAAGTTGAAATAAAGAAGGCAAAGAATTGAGAAAGGGGACCCAATAAGCAGCTAATGGGTATCCCTTCGTCAGAATCCTGTCACAAACTCTTTACCTTTTTCTTTAGCTTTTCCTTTTCTCAATAATTCTCAGATCATTTATTTTCTTAATTTTCATTCTCTCTTGCCTCTCCAAAGCACCTTTATTCCCTGGGTTCTACAAAAAGCTAATGATGCATCAAGATATTGAAACTCAAAGCCTCATCTTACTACAAACATAAAAAATTATCCATTTTTAAAACATTACTTTTTCTACTCTTATAACAATCTCATCACGTTCCATGTTTCTTTCTCTTCTTTTCGTACCTCTTTCCATTTTGTAGTAAATATTCCATCTTTTGTTAAATGAGGATGTAAGAGAAGACCATTCTGCAAGAAGAAGAGCGAAACGATGGAAGAGATTGAGTATGAAGAGGTTGTGAAAGCAACAGAAAACTTCAACCCCAGAAGGATCGTAGGGAAAGGAAGCCATGGGATGGTGTACAAAGGCATTGTTCAATTCAAAGAAAATAACAGTTTCAGGTTGGTCGCTGTAAAGAAGCCATCACAAGGCCTTCAATCTCTTCACGACAACTCAAAACTCGAAAATGAAATCCGAGTTCTGTCTTCTCTACCCGAAAACCCTCACGTGGTCAATCTTCTGGGAACCACGAGTGGTGAAGGTGATGATGATCACAGACACAGACTCATTGTGATGGAGTTCATGCCCAATGCCTCTCTGCATGACTTGCTTCATACCGATGAAAACCCACCCACGTGGCCCAAACGCGTTGAAATCGCCATGCAAATCGCTCGAGCGGTGCAGTTTCTTCACCAAGGTAAGCCTGTGGTGATTCACAGAGACATTAAACCCTCGAACATATTGTTTGATTCACGTTGGAATGCGAAGTTGGCAGATTTTGGACTCGCGGTGAGAGGGGTTGATCCGGTGAGTCGACCCGCTGGGACAATGGGGTACTTGGACCCGTGTTACACCACCCCAGATAAACTCAGCACCAAAAACGACATTTTCAGTTTTGGGGTTGTGTTGTTGGAGATCATAAGTGGTAGAAAGGCCATTGATGCCTGCAAAACACCGGCTTCAGTTGTTGAATGGGCGATTCAGTTAATGGATGAACAGCTTTTAAAAGAAATATGTGACGCAAGAGTGGCGGTGCCAGGTTACATGGTTGGAACAATCACTCGCCTGTTACGCTATGCTTCACGTTGCGTGTCAGAAAATGAAGATGAACGTCCTTCAGCTGGTGAAATTGTTATGGAAATGGAAAGTTGGTTGGCGAAACGAGTGAGGTTCCCCGTTTGGAGTCGCGTTTTGAAGGGGTTGGTTTGGTTGAGGAAGAGGAAACCGATGATGAGTATTGGTTGGCAAACTCAGACACGAATTCGGTGTATAGCAGAAGAAGAGGGCGAGGTAGAGGGTGTTGGTGTTGCAAGTGGGAAGATACCCATCACCATAAGGGAGGTTCTGGCGGATGCTACGTTGGAGTGACTCAAATTCAGATGAGTTGACTCGCTGTGAACGGGTTAGTTGTCCAACTCGTTTGAGTCAACGGTCAAAAGCAGTTCAATTTCCCAATTAAAAAAATTTGGGAATTTTGTTATATGTTTCAGGTTTGATTTGAGGTTGCAGGGCTGGGCAATGGGGCATGCACTACAAACATTCGTACCAAGCCAAACGTGATGGTTACGTACGGGGTAGACACTAGGCATCTCATGACAGGAATCATATCATCATGAAATTTCCCCTTTTCCTTTAATTCATGTCAAAATTGATATTTTAGTGTTAATTATTTCTATTATTTACTTACTTGAGAAAATAAAGAAAAATATAAAAAGTATCTGGTTGGAACAATGTTGCGTTGTTTTTATTTATAAAATCATTTTCTTCCCTAAAATGTGTTAGATTTTTATGTTCAACATTTCATTGCTATCTGCACGGTTCTCTTCGATTTGGATTCTTGGTGTAGTAGTACTGTACCGGACTTGACATGTCTGTGTCCTTTACCTTGTTTCTTTCTTGTATCGAAACTAAAATAATTAATTGAGCATACAAAAACAAATTATACTGCAGCTAACACATCGATTCAGCTATACTTTGTTATCGTTTATTGAATTGAACAGATTTGAAAAAAAAATTACTTTCGTCGCCATGTGTTTGTATCACATACTTCTTCTCAGCACGACAAAGTTTCAGAGAAAAAGGGAAGTTATCTTAACATCCGAATATAACACTTCGCAGTGAAAATTTCCACCGTTGGCATGAATCAGACCCATATTCTACCCGCGATTATCACATACCCACTTAAATTGAATCGTTAAAGGATGACACAACGGATCATATATTGTTCTTTGAGTCATTCAATCTTCACTTAACCACGCCAATTGAAGTGAAAGCGCAAATGCTATTTACCGTGGTTCGTTGTGGTCAAGGCCATGGCTAAACATAATTGTTTGAAGCGTGGGGGTTTTATGCATCAAGGTTCTCCAATTGTTTATCTTGGTTATGGTGTACACAGGATATTGGTTAGTTTGGTGATTTGGTACTGAGGGCGATCCCATGGAATAAGTGATGAAAGCTTGGTCAAGGGGACTGTCCTAGCTGGATTCTATAGTTGAAATAAATGCTGGTGTGACAATAAGACATATGCCACGGATTATGAAGAAAACTCCTGGTCCTATAACCTTCCCATATTTTTTTTCTTTTATTTTCAAGTATTTAACTTATTTTACACATAAATTGGGTTCTTAGACATAACTGTTAGCACCTCTTCAATGGGTCCAAAAGACTAGAAAGCAAAGTTAACAAAGAATCAAAACCAAAAGAAAAGTTTGTCAACTACTTTCATCCTTTTCCTAGATCAAAACAATGTGTCAAAGGTCTAACACAGAAAATAAAATTGTACATTTCGAATAAAACTGTAATGCTTCCGAAGATAAGATACAAGTAAATACCAAAAATAAAGTACAAAAGAACTACAATTAAATTCATTAAATGACCTAACAAAGTGGGAACTCATTCTGCCTCTTAATGTTTAACAACTTGAATTCCTGAGGCAATTGAAATTCCCCTCATCCTGCGGAAATAACCAAGGGTTATTTATCATTCATTTTGCACACTTCGCTAAAGGCACATTTTCACTAACAAGAAAAAAAAATCAACATCTCAAAACAGAGAAAACAAAACAAAAACAGCAGTACATCCATAATAAAAACTAGACAATCTACCGAAGTTTTCAAAGAGTAACATATTCCAAGAAGAAAATAAAGTCCTCAACAATGTTTAGGGCAAATACTCTCATACAAATATAGATAGCCATTACACGCTTGAATGAAGCAAGTAGCAAAGACAGGGTATTGAGACATAATCATGCATCATCTCATATACATGTAACAATGCAGACAGCTGTTCCCTATATATAAAACCATCAAAATATGCATACTAACAGATGAATATTCTTTGATAAATCACTGCACCTGATTGTCATATATGTTTATTTAAAAATTGTTGCGGTAAAAAGGTATAATGCGATCAATGAACTCATATCATGCTATGCCTGACACCATAAACGTATAAAGAGCACCAAATTCAAATTATTTTTACAAATTATTACCCTAAATCCCTGATTCAATCAATCCCTCATATCGGATTGTTTTAAGATACAACAGCACGACACGGTCAACTATACTTCTGAATAACAACTCAACAAAACAAGTCACCCGATTAAGAAAATTTTAAAATTTACCAAAGCAATTGTAACAAAAATAAATAAAAATCAGACCAGTATCCAGGTTTCAACTAAAAGATAAAAAACAGAGGTCCAAGCAGGAGAAAGGAAAAACAGACAAAAACAACCGCAAATGAAAACAAAAATTGAGAAAGCGTATAATTTACCTAACCAGATCCGACGATGATGTTGTTGATTGGAATGAAGATGAGCTTAACGAAAAAACCAACGAATCCCATCACAACAAAACCAATCGCAGTACGCACGGCAACCTTAGAGAATTCTGAAATACCAAACCCATCCAATAAATCAAGATCCGCAGAACATAAATTCAAACATAAATTCAATCTTCTCGAAAAATAAATAAAATTGGAAACATAAGAGGAATCAAGAAGAAGGATGGAAGAGCGTTAGGGTTGCACCTTTACGATCGGGTTTGTGGCAGCGCTTGACGAGCCTGACGCTGTCCTTGGCGAATTCTCTGAGAGGATCGAAAACGGAATCAATGGCGTCCATTCACTCTCACTTTTCCTTCTACCTTTGGATCTGAATTGAAAACTGAATAAATATGAATGCTGAGTGAGGAAGGTTGAATTTTATAGAACTCAAGAAAACTTGAGTTTGGGATATACGTGTACTGGGCCAATAGCATGGTGCCATGCTGGATCTTGCGATGACAATTTCGAACTCTATATTGCCCATGTCATAAAAAACATAAATTTAAAAATATTAATTCAAATTATACAATAGTATTTTAGTGATAATTAAAAACAGTAAAGCACACTGTGATAAATCCATTTATTTTTTTCCAAACTTAATATTAATTTAATTGTTGATATTATTGTAAAAGCTTATAATTTGTATAATTTTAGTGTTAGTATAAATAAATGCATACTGTGAAATGATTAAGATTTATTTTAATTATTACCTAATTTAATAATTTTAGTATACAATAGTTATAATTATAATTAAATTATATTATTATTATTATTATTATTATTTATACTTAAGAAAATGCGCACTATTCATATAATTTAATTTAATTATTATTTATATTATTGTATAAAGGAATATAATTTTTCAACAAATTTTAATATATTTTTAAATAGATAATTTTATAAGTTATTAAATTAAAGGAATTTTATTATGTATCAAATACATAATTTCTTTCAATCTCGTCAATTCAAAAATAGATACATAATTTCTTAATTTACTTTTACAAATTTATATATATATATATATATATATATATATATATATATATATATATATATATATATATATATATGCAGAAACACACTATATATACATTACTTTTTTCTTAAAATATAAAATATAACATTGCAAAGCTATAATTGTTAATTGAATAAACACTGTCTATAGATTATTTATTCTAATTAAAGTATTTTAATTGCGATTACAATTGGGTATTAAAGTAAAATTCTTAGGGTATAGTATCAACAAGTGGAAGTTTTGTATTTTTTTGAGAAAATTTTTAATTTCTGTTATATATATATATATATTGTTATACAGTACTCTCAAAATAGATAGGTCTGATAGATTATGTTCAAGTATATAAAATATAATTTGATCAATTCATTAGTAATTTATTTTATACATTTTTTTTCTTAATTTTTCTTCTTTCCTATTTTTTTCTTTTTAAAATTCTAAGGCTTATTTTCACCTTTTAATTAGAATTCATAACTTAGGAGGTACAAGAGTTTCACACAATCTAATTTGATCATATTTTTGGTTTATTTTCCTTTACTATTTTAATTTGTTATTTTATGATAAAGTTTTGAGTTCGCATAAATTTGAGTTAAATAAATTTATATTTACTAGTCTAAATATTTAGTAATTCTTTGGTTTAGACTTTCTTGGAAGAACTTAATCCCTAACTTTGCAAAGATATTTACACAATTTTGTGTTTTACATGCTACTTTTGACTATTTTGATTGAGCACTTGGATTTGAGATTCGTTTTGAACTATAAGAATGGATATTATGAATGTAGAAGTCCAAGTAGATGAAATTAGGAATTCCTAAATAAAGTGAAAAATTGTGAATAACTAATATACTAATATATAATTTTATCAATGTTATTTAATTACTAATATACTTATATATATATATATATATATATATATATATATATATATATATATATATTTTTCCTCGATATCTTTTAATACAAATTTAAAAGCGCTTTCTATTATATTTTTTTCAGTTTTCTTATTTCAATATGTATTAATGTGCTATTACTTCTATATTATCATAATTATTTATTCTCTCTGTATTAAAGAAATTTAGGGCGTAATAAAAACCATGTTTTTTTTTTTAAATTTAGAGTATAATTAAAAATCATGTTATTTTGAAATTAAAACATATGACAGATAAACAGTATTTTTTTTTATTTAAGTAATATGCAGCTGAAAATGAACAAATAAAGTGATTGAATAAATCTTATTATTCTTTGCGAAGGAAAATCGCTCTCTCCCTCGCTAATTAAATAATTGCAAGTTAATTAAAAATGTGAGCTCAATTTTTACATAAAGTTTAAAGAAAATTGACACAGTTTGTGTGTTGTCTATGTTTCTTTGGTTGCAAATAAAAATAGTCCAACAGACCTCTAATTTCATATAATGAGTTTGATCATCTCTTAAATTTTAGCATTTTGTTGGATACAACAAATTCTCTCCATCCAAACCTTTAAATAATCTTCTTAATAAAATCACTTAACGTAAAACATTATTTTCTATAAAATCAATAGCAAGATCTCATTACACTTGAAAATATCATATACTTTTTAAGACGTGATCCACTCTTACTGGTCATATCATATATATATTAATATTGGATTATTACATTTTTTATCATTTAATACCAGTAATCAATATGTTAATTATCTTTTGTCTCTTATCTAATTGTATTGGAGTTTTGTTTACGGAGTGACGTAAAGAAAATGATGTTTTCATAATTGACGCCTTAGGATAACTGGTCCATCTAACTTCTCTCTAATTAAGAAAAACGCGCCAAAGTAAAAATCAATGTGAGAACAACGAGGTGATGGTTTTTTAATGAAAGAAAAAACATATTACAATTCAGTCCTTTATAAATTCATACACACTATTATCAAACACTTAGAAGTCAAGGCACTTCATATGCAAATAAAAAAAAAAACAAAGGTAAAACACAAACAAACATGCATAAGAAAAACATCATAAGACAGAGCAACCCAAACTCTGAACAAACAAATTATGATCACACTCATAGTACACTAAATCCTATAAGGTTTGGGAAATCCTTATTTAATGCCAAGTGCCGAGACCGATTATTGTTGAGGCTCTAATTACTGGTTGATGGATCAGTTGTGTGGTTGATTGCACGGTGACGATTGTTGTTGAGCCAGACGACGAAGATCTTGCGGCTGATTCCCATGTCAGTGCAGAAACGTTGAATCTCCTCTCTGTTACCCTTGTGAGGTTTCCACCCCAAAATATGAGCAAACCTTGTCATCTGCTTCTTCTGGTCCACCGAGAAGGTCGTCCTCTTCCTCCTTAGTGGCCTTACTCGCTGCACTGCCTCTGGGTTGTTGTTGGTAGGCCTCGCTGAAACAGGAACTACATCCATAACATAATTACTCTCTGCTTCAGCTTGTTGCACGGGATCCTGTTTCCGGTGGAAGTTCCGGTGACACCCACAACATGCACAGAGGAAAGCGTCCTCCGAGGTTTGGTCGGAACTTGGTTTCAGATACTCATTGCACCCATCGTAGCAAGCTCCTCCAAGGGCCACTGCATGGTTGCGACGACACTCCTTGTACCCAAGCTCTTCATCCTCATCATGGCTTTCTTGTAGTTGGTTGGTGAAAGTGCTGGTATTGATGCTTGACATGGTAATGGTGTTTTGGGATTTTTGGAATTTCAGGGATAGAGATTGATGGTGATTTGTGTTGAGAGAGAGATGTTATATAGAGTAGAATTGAAGGTGGGATGTGACACGTAATTAGATGTTAATGCATGATTATGTCATATCTCAGAGTGCATCCTGAGATGTGGTTTTGTTCAACACATTTGTTAAACAAATTCTTCAAAAGCTAATTCATCCATTACACTGTCATCTTATTTTCTGGGTTAAAGCCCAAGCATTAAATATGGCTATTTAATTTTTTTCTTCACTGGGTTAATTAAGATCTTTGGTTCTTTTAATGAACTTCAACATTTCTAATCAACTACTTCTTTATTAGAATTGACAAGAGACAAATTTGTAAGTTTAGAGTTTGTCATACTTAAAACAACTAATAAAAACTCTTAATATAAATATAAATATATTACATGTTTTCATAACACAATATTTGTTTTTAATGTTTAGGTCGTTGAAATTTTAAAATGAAAAGAGTTTTAAGAAAATAAAATTGAAACATAAAAAAAAAAAATTACACTAAAATTTTTGTAAGAAAAATTATAAAAAATCTCATAAATAATGATCAATTTTAATTATAAAAAATATATTTAAAAATCAACTTAGAGATCAATTTTCTTAACTAGAAACCAATCTAAACTTTAATGGTTAATGTTAGTGACCAATTTAAAAACAATTTTATACTAAAAACTACTTTAGTTCCCAATTTAAATTTAAAAACCAATTATAATTTTTTTAAACTATTCTAATTATCAATAATTTTTAATTTAAAATTTAGTACCTAAATTAATAATTAGTAACTAATTATTTTTTATCATTAAAATTAATTATTATTCGATAATTTTCTTAATAATATATACCTTCTTCAACCATGAATAAGACACTATAAAAATAGTGCGTGTTTGCTTTCAATAATAATATAATAATACCAACAGTATAATAAGTAATAATAATAATAATAATAATAATAATAATAATAATAATAATAATAATAATATAAATGTAAGAAGGAAAAAAAGCTAAACAAAAGTACTCAGAATATATTTGAGTTAATTTAACTTTACTTAGAGACATTGTCTCAAAATGTTTCCTATTTGATTAAAATTTTATTTTAGTGTTCTTTAATATAAGATTAGTAAAAATAATCATGTTCATAGACCTTTTAATTGTAATTTTTTTTTCGTTACACTATATTTGTTCATCCAACACCCTTTTTTTATCTGATTAATAGGAATTAAACAATAATTCACTCAGTTAAACATATTGTGTTATTTTTTAAATATGTTAAAAATTAATATTTCAACTCGTTAATTTACTTTTTAACAATAAAAGAAAAGATAAATAGGTATTTTGTAAGGATGTGAATTATAGGTTTAAATTAGCAATATGAATACCGAATTTTAGGATTTTAAAACTAAAAAATTATATATAACATAAAATAAATTTATTTTTAATTTTTGGAAAAAAGTATAAATTTAGAAAATATTTAATTTAAAAAACAAATTGAAGTGATTTCTCGTCCTTTATTTAAATCACATAGTTTAGAATGTAGTAAAGTTTAAGACTGGTGAAATCGATTTAACAATGTGGGTCTAATATATAGTATAGGTTTACAGTGATGTGTTTCGTTTAAAACAAGTTTTATATAAATTAATATTTGTCCATGTATATGTTTTTTTAAAAGCACAAAAACTAAGTTAAAGAAAATTTAAGCTATTTAATCTATGTAATAATTAATAATTCAAAGAATGGATATTTAGTTGGATAAAACTCCATAATGATTATCTTAATTAATTGTTATGGTATAAATATGAGATTGATTTGGAATGAGAAGCATTTTGATGGAAATTATAGCTTATGAAATATCATATAAAAAAAATTCCTTTAGAATTTTGACCTTTTAGGTAATTATTTAAAAGTGGGTTAAAAAAAGTTGTGAAGAGTTGATAGAAGTTTCTTTTAAAATTATGATATAAAATATTTTACTTGGAGTTGTTCAAGTGAATTCAATCTACATAGATAATATTGTTAAAATAAAGCGCTTATTACTACGCGTCATAGCCATTAGTCTAGGTGTAATTCTTTTTACTTAACATGCAATAATTACCTTCTTAACAAAACAAGTTTTATATAAATCAATATTTGTCTAACTTATTTATGTATATATATCTCTCTAAAAGCACAAAAACTAAGGTAAAGAAAATTTACTTAATCTATGCAATAATTCTAAGAATATATATTTAGTTGGATAAAACTCCACAGTAGATTCTGATAATTAATTGTTATGGTATAAATATGAGATCGATTTGGAATTAGAAGCATTTTGATGAGAATTATACATTATGAAATATCGTATCAAATTTTTCTCCTTTAGAAATTTGATCGTTCAATAAATCATTTAAACGTGAGTGAGAAAAAAAGTTGTGAAAAGTTGATAGAAGTTTCTTTTAAAATTATGATATAGAACATTTTACTTAGAGTTCTTCAAGTGAACTCAATCTACATAGATAATATTGTTATGATCAATCGCTTACCACTAGGCCAAAAGTTATAACCGTTAGTCAAGGTACAACTATTTTTACTTAAGAGCGTAACAGTTCAAATACCACGATTTGATTGTAACTCAGTCCACTTAGTCTCTATCACAGGACAATTGATTTCACCTGCAAGTTGCAACAATCTCCCTTCAACAATTGTCTCACTATTAGAAATTTCACTGTTAGATTGTAACTTAACCTCCATCATGAAATACTTGTGCAACCCATAATAAATATTAAGTATTGAGTGTTACGTGATGAGTTGAATGAGTTATAAATATTAATGAGCAATTACGGTAAATGCGCTTAAGATGAATGATCTTTTGTTCTACATTAATTAATTTGTTTGTTTATATGTTTTATTTTGATATAAAGAAACTTAAATTTTATCACATTTTAATATCAACATTAAAAGATAGATTTAAATAGATTAACTTATTGAAATACATAAATTACAAACATTATTAAGAATTAATCATGATCATACAATTATTTAGGATAATAATCATTTAGTGTAACAAGTATTAATATATTTTGTTTTTAATATAATAAAAATAATTATAAAAATAATAATTTTTATAAAACGAAACTCCATTAAAATTACTACTACTCTTAACATTACTGTTACTCAATTAACACAAAATTATATATCTTATATATAAAATTACTATTACTCCTAACATTTTTTAATCCTTGCAATTACAAAATACTTTTAATACAGAAGCTGTAGTTTAAATTTAAATTTTAATATAGTTTTGAACTCTTGAAGTTTTTAAAATTCATTTTAGAAATGGATATTAACTAATAATAATACCAAGTATTTTTACTCACCTGTTGTAAGAGATAAGTATTTATTTTATATATTTAAAATTATCATTAAAAAATAGTTTTTAATAATTAAAATTCATCATAAAATATTTTAAATGTGTAAGTTATTTTTAATTTTGAATCGTAGTATTTAATTTTTTTAACTAATTATGTTTGTATTTTAAAAATTATCTTATAAATAGAATTATAAAAGGGCAGTTGGAGATCATTGAGATAGATTATTTTAAATAATATATAAAATGTAATTTTAAAACATAGGGATAGAGAAAAATAGTCAGAATATTTAATTGAAAATATAGGTATAGTAAGTAAGTTTTGTGTAATTTTACACATGAATGATGTTTTTTTTTTACGTTATATTAACACGCGAAAGATTGAAATTTGCTTAAAAGGTGTAAAACAAAGAAAAAATAAAGCTGAAAGACAGTAAAACCTTAATTCAGACACATATTTATTTGAAGCAAAAACCATATATGAAAGGAAGTTGTTTTTGTCTGATTTTTAGCAAAACCAATGCAGTTATGGCTTTCGGAGATTTAGAAAAAACCAGGGGAATTATGGATATATAATACAATAAGGTAAAAATAAGTATTTTTTTTTCTATTAATTAATAGTAATCATCTAAAAATTAGCATAATAAAAGCTAAAATATCATGTATACTTTTTGAAATAAGAGGTAGGAGATAAAAAAATTATAATTATATAAATATAAAATAAAAATACCAAATGATCAATGCCAACTATAAAAATGAGTAGAAAAATAATAAATATATACCTTAAAAATAAGTTGCAAAACTAAGGAATAAAGAGAAAATAATATATTTGTTTATGTCACTTATAAATTAAAAATGTTTTAAATTTTTTAGAAAAGGACAAAAATGATATAAACAAATACGTGCAAAAACTAATTAAACGTTTAAATAAAAAAATATATAAATGATAAAAAATAATATTATCTTAAAATTAAAAAATAATTATTAAAATAAATACCAGGTTGTATCCGATTAAGACTAAATAGTCACAGTTAAGATTGGAATAAATAATTTATTCAAATCGTTTGTTCAAATCTGAAGGTAAATATCCCAAGGTTAATTGTATGTTGTTATATTATGATGTCCCTGACATGATTGATTACGCAAAAAATATGGCAGACCCTTTTCTTAATAAAAAAGGAAATATTTGGTATCTGTATACAAACATGACAGTGGCATGCACTGTATGACAATGGCGGAGACCGCCGAGGCAACTGCATAAGAAAAAAAATAAAAGTTAGGATACAGATCAACGGTAAAAAAAAGGAACAAAACTTCTCGGTGCAATCCAATACACATCACACAAATTCTGAAAGCATTGCAATTACAAATCCAAGAAAAGAAACAGAGAAGTCTTCATCGCACAGCAAACACACATTGAGGACAGGAGAAAGAAAAATCAAAGGAAAAAAGAAGATGTGAGTGAGCAACACTACAACGGAGCTCCAAGGTTAGTACTAAACTGATAATGATCTGATGTGTTTGAGGCTGGTTGAGTGCTGTCAAAGATTTTAAATTATTAAGCCCCAATGACTTGTATGCATAGTACAACTTCAAGAAATTAAAGAAAACTGGTTGAACTAAACAAAATGTAGCCTTCAGTTTTATGTAACTGCTCTATCTTCGACAAACAGCATAAAAATTCAGTGTTAAACAGTGTAATTTTTATATAAAAACTTGTTACTTTTGATTTCTTAGGTAACACTGTTGAGGCAATGATAAACAAAATTAATACACTTGTGGAACTTTTCCAGTGTTTGAGTCAACTGCAAAATTAGAAGCATTTGGCATGCTTATCATGCCTTTTGAGTCAACTGCAAAATTAGAAGCATTTGGCATGCTTATCATGCCGAGCATCAATGACATCAATGATTGAATCTATATGCTATGTGTTCGAACATCAATAGTAATATAACCCCATCTGTTTAGGTTAAAAATAAAAGTGAACCTAGTGTTCGATTGAATCCTTGAACTCACAGCAAAGTGAGAAACAAAATACAATGAAACGTATAAATATTACTCACAAGTAGTAGCATAACAAATACATTTAATGATCTGATCTGATGTGTTTGAGGCTGGTTGAATGCTGTCAAAGATTTTAAACACTTAATGCATATGCCTTTTATAATTGTTAAGTTAGAATGACTTGTATGCACAGTACAACTTGAAGAAATCAAAGAAAACTGGTTGAACTAAATAAAATGTAGCCTGCAGTTTTAAGTAACTGCTCTATCTTCCACAAACAGCATAAAAATTCAGTGTTAAACAGTGTAATTTTCTATAAAAACTTGTTACTTTTGATTTCTTAGGTAACACACTGTTGAGGCAATGATAAACAAAATGAATACACATGTGGAACTATTCCAGTGTTTGAGTCAACTGGAAAATTAGAAGCATTTGGCATGCTTATCATGCCGAGCATCAATGACATCAATGATTGAATCTATATGCTATGTGTTCGAACATCAATAGTAATATAACCCCATCTGTTTAGGTTAAAAATAAAAGTGAACCTAGTGTTCGACTGAATCCTTGAGCTCACAGCAAAGTGACAAACAAAATACAATGAAACATATAAATATTACTCTCAAGTAGTAGGATAACAAATACAGGCTTCACAGACAAAGTGAAAGAGTAGTTCACATAATACAAAGACTTCCTTCATATGTGGAAGAACCAATATTAATGATTATCCATTCAATGTTACAACCAGTACACATGATTCAATGATGGCTGTCTAAGTGATCAACAACCCTAACACCTTTATGAATGTCTAATATCAATTACTCTAGGTGGAATGCAAGTATATTTAGATCATTAAATAATTATAGAGAGGAAAGTTATTTTCATCAATTAACTAGACAATCTAGGTAGGATTGACATTCACTGCCCTTCAAAATAAAATAGCCCTAAACTGAAATACAATATTCTTGCCTGAAAAGTTTGTGCAGCAAGAGGATCATTTGGGTTTTTATCACCTGCCTAGCCTTGCCTGCACATCGGGTCAAGTAATTTAACAAAAGGTATAAATAACATAATCAAAACACTCGGTTTTGTTTTAAATTTTGGTAATAAAAGATAACCACTAAAAAATAATGAAGTTATATTCAGATTTCCAAAGTTAGATTGTTGATGGATGTACAAACATTTCAACTTCATGGTATATAAGTTTAACTAGCATTAGTTATTTTCATCAATTAACTAAACAATCCAGGTAGGATGACATTCAGCAGCTTCAAATACAATTATAGTATAAATATATAAACTATGCACTTTAATAAAATATAAATATTCAGAACAACATGATTGTACTGATTGAATCCATTTTATGATTGAAAAGCTACTAAAATTTTTGCTTAATTGCATTTTGGTGTGCACAGGATACACCATTATTGACAACTCTAAGCGGTCTGAGTCTGATCGCAACTCTAAACAGAGTTTGTACTGCGGCACCATGGAACCATATGCAACTACACTCGTTCACTTAATTGAGAAACTCTCTACTGAAAGGTACGATATTTTTGATAATATTAGTTTATTCGTTAATGAGTACGTTACAAAACTAGCTTGCTCATTTTGTTCATTAAAATAATTAGGGCTTGCTCATAAAAATCATTGTCAAAACAAAAAAAAATTAGGTAAGACTAAACTATTAGTCGATGTGATAATTGGTTAAAACGTGTATGGTCACATTGAGAATCGTATGGTAACTAGTGAGAGGTGATATGTATACATAACAATAGAAGTTTCATAAGGGAAATACAAATTTTAAACACATTAGAAATATTTTAAGATTTGTAGATATTTCAAGAATGCACATTTTTATATAGATCGGCATCGTCATCATCATCACTGCGTCGAACTAAAGGATCATTCTCCATGGCTGAGTTAGAAGAACTTGTTTATGCAGTGGAGTATTTTGGAACTAGGAGGTACAATGCTATCAATAATACTAGCTTACATGTGGGATACACTGCAAAACTGGTTTGCTGATAATGTTTATGTCATCATGCAGGTGGTTTGAGGTGAAAGGAAAAGCTTTTAAGGATGCAAACCATTTGTCTCACATAAATCTAAAGGTATGTTATTTTTTTTTCCCTCTACACAACATTTTTTCTTCATTGACATTTGGTATGTATAGGATAAATGGGAAACACTAGTGCACACAGCAACCATCCCTCCTCAACAAAGGAGAGGAGACCCAGTGCCTCAGATGCTCTTAGATAAAGTATTGGTCGCTGATGCTTTCTGGTCTCAACACCGAGTCAAGCTGCATGGAAGGCATCAAGTTAGAAGTGTCTTGGTGCCTATCCCTTCAACCCAAAAACAAGAGGGACCTTCGAATCAGAAAACTAGGCAGCGTCGAACTAGGAGACCATTCTCCGTAGCCGAGGCAGAAGCTCTTGTGCACACAATTGAGTTAGTTGGAATTGGGAGGTACGATGCTATCAATAATATTAGCTTACCTGTATGTGGATATACTACAAAACTGACTTTCTGATAAGTTTATGCCATCATACAGGTGGCAAGAGGTTAAGCGACGAGCTTTCTCGGATGCAGACCACAGGACTCCTGTAGATCTAAAGGTATGATATATCTTTGTTCTCTCTTACTACAATTTTTATTAATTTTAATTTGACGTAATTCTAATTTGATATGCACAGGATAAATGGAACACATTAGTGCACACGGCAAGAATTCCCCCTGAACGAAGGAGGGGTGAGCCCATACCCCAGGAGCTCTTGGATAGAGTCTTAATTGTTCATACTCTTGGATAAAGTCTATATGGATAGAGTCTAGAAGACTGCCTGGTATGTAGGTATATTTGTTAAAATAAAAAACAATTTATCTCATTCTAACTTTTGAATAGTGATAGTGAAGTAATGATAGTGAAGTATCTATCTTAAAAATTGCTTTGTATTTATAATTAAATGTGCAAAATAATCCTGAATACTAACTAATTATCATCACGACTTAAAATAATATTTTACTTCCTCGAGGATTAAATGAAATCTTAACTTGATCTTCAGACCCATACCTTTATATATAAAGTTACTTGATTGTGATAAAATGCAGTTATTATCAATTATGGAGAACTTTGAACAATTACTTGATTGACCGCCAGCATGTATTTGAATATATAGACTTACTAATATATATACTTTTATAACTGTTCATTGATGCTAATTGATGCTAAGGGACTAACTGTAACAAGCAATTTTTGTAGTTTTGTTCTGACCTTTATCTGATGTCTTATGACTATGTTTTTGCAGGTATTTAGATGGAGGTGTTATTATGTTGGATATAAACATTGACGACAAGAAGTTTATCTGAATTTTATGAGCTAACTTGGAGTGCTTTAAACTTTTGGACATTGTGTTGTGTAATCAAAACTTTTTTTATTAATAGAACTTAGTTATCAGGGCTATTTCAAGTACCAGCACACTATCTATTGGTGTGCATAGCAAAACTGTCAAGGTTCTGTAATTGCAAAATCTCATCCAAAATCCCCTGGTTCAATTAAGCCGAAGCCGAAGAACTTCTAGTTGGAAGATTATGGTGTTTTAGATTGTTTATTATGTCATAATGTATCATTGCTTTTAGTTTATTTATTACTTTTTGAGATGTATTGTTGCTTTGATGAAAAATACTTAGAAAGTTATTATTGTCTTCATTAACACCCATTTAAGTTTTTTGAATACTCTGTTACTGAAAATTTTCCTCTCGGTCTTGTTTGTAATCTCTTACATCTCTCCCGTGACGAAAAACGCAAACTTATTCAAGAGTTTTGTATGTTGTATCAGGGTGTCCTCCGAATGAGATTCTTAAACCACTTAATAAGAGATTAATACCAGTAGAAAAAGCACTTAAATTTTTTTAAATAATTACAAATTTTTAAAAAATTAGACCTTTCATAATTGACTTTGAATCCTAGTATATATTAGATGGCAATAACAGGGAATTTAAAATTGAAAGTGTAATATTCATAGTTATCAAACTTGTGAGTTACTCGGACGAGTTTACAAGTTACTCGGAAGCAAACTCAAGATTAGGGTTTAAGACTTGGTTTGTCCTGGTTTTTGCTTCTTTGGTCTCTTTTAAATCCATCTCATTTTCGCGATCTCTCTGTCTCTCGTTTGGGGTCATTGTTGCTCATGATCTGTTGTCGTTTGGCCATATTCCACAATGTAAATCCCTCGAGGTTAACAACTTTGTAATAGTATTTGTATTTTTAAAAAGTGTAATAATAAAAATGTTTGAGTTTAGGGTTTCTATCACTAACCATATTATAATACTTATTTATTTAAAGTAAACTCTTACCATCTAAGTTTATCATATTCCACAATGTAAAACCCTCGAGCTTAACAACTTTGTAATAGCATTTGTATTTTTAAAAAGTGTTATAATAAAAATGTTTTGCATCAGCCAACTGAATTGAGTCAACCAGACACACACGAATGTGTCATACTAATTGAAAACTACAGTTTCAATTATCTATATTAAGGCATGTATAAATAAAACTTAAATTTAATTTAAATGTGTATTTAATTTTTCAAATTTATATCATTTTTTATTGATAT